>JAEEGL013153096.1_pt1 | contig 18654 bp, 12 predicted proteins | sample 9134231 | NCBI WGS metagenome assembly JAEEGL01 (sample SAMN16246548, study PRJNA631951) | gut metagenome | biome: gut microbiome; feature: rumen; material: fiber-attached | host: Bos | place: Iran: Karaj | collected 2018-10 | reverse complement strand
CCAGCAGTTCTTCCGCTTCCAGGGTGAATTCCTGAAAATTCCTGTCCAGGGCTTTTACCTTGACGTGATTGGGTCTCGTCACCATCCCCGTTTTCCCGGGTACGGAAAGACATCCTTCATAGCCCGTCTGTTCCCCGGAGGTCTCCAGGATCTCTGGATTGATAAAGCAGTAAGGTTCCGAAGGATTCTCCTCCGTGGAAACGTCGATGACGAAGATCCGCTTCAGGATCCCCACCTGGGGTGCGGCAAGTCCCACGCCGTCGGCTTCGTGCATGGTCTCGAACATGTCCTCGATCAGTTCCTCGATACGGGGGGTTAATTCCTTAACCTCCTTGCAGGTTTTTTCCAGAATGGGATCTCCCATTTCCCGGATGTTTCTCAGTGCCATAATCCTCATCCTTCCTTGTCTATAGTCTGATAAAAGATACGTTTTCCTTTTGAAGGGGCGCTTCCTCAAGATATGCTTCCAGCACGTCCCGCACCCTGTTTAAGAGCCCGTCGTCCGGGGACTTCAGATACATGTCGTACCGGTATCTGTCGCTGACCCTGAAAATGGGATCCGGTGCCGGGCCGATGACCGTAAGGCCTTCCGGAACCTTTTTTTTCATAGCCACCGCAAGTCCCAGCGCCCGCTTTTCCTCCGGAGAGGTAATGAGGATCCTGATCATGGATCCCGCAGGGGGATAACTGCAGAAGGAACGGAAGGACATCTCCTCCTCGTAGAAACTGTCGTAATCCTGGGTGGCCGCATGCCGGATGCTGTAATGCTCCGGCCGATAGGTCTGGATCAGGGCTTCCCCCTTTTTGCTGCCCCTTCCGGCCCGGCCCACAGCCTGAACCAGCAGGGAAAAGGTACGTTCCCCGGTCCTGAAATCCGATTCGTTCAGGGAAAGGTCCGCGGCGATGACTCCCACCAGGGTCACGTTGGGAAAATCATGTCCCTTCACGATCATCTGGGTGCCCACCAGGATATCCGCATTTCCGTCCGCAAACTCTCCCAGGATCCGTTCGTAGCTGGATTTTTCCGCCGTGGTGTCCGCATCCATCCGAAGCACCCGTACCCCGGGATATTTCTTAAGGAGGGCTTCCTCGATCTGCTGTGTTCCCGCCCGGAACCCGGAGATGTATTTGGAGCCGCAGACGGGACAGGACTTGACATCCGGTGTCTCGTATCCGCAGTAGTGGCATTTCAGTTTCCCGTCCCTGTGGCGCGACAGAGAAACGTCGCAGTGGGGACATTTGATGACGCTGCCGCAGGCTCTGCAGCTGATGAAGGAGGCATAGCCCCGCCTGTTCAAAAAGAGCATGATCTGCTCTTTTTTCCGGAGTCTGTCCCGGATGGCATCCGCAAGTTCGTCACTGAAGACGGACCGGTTGCCCGCAAGAAGCTCCTTCCGCATGTCCACGATCCGCACATCCGGCAGTTCCCCGCCGGTCAGGCGTTTCGTCAGGGTATAAAGCCTGTATTCTCCGTGTTTTGCTTTAAAATAGGCCTCGGAAGAAGGGGTGGCGGATCCCAGTACCAGGGATGCACCCTTGATCCGGCAGAGTTCCTCGGCGGTCTCCCTGGCGTGATACCGGGGATTCTGTTCCGAGATGTAACTGGTCTCGTGCTCCTCGTCGATGATCACCAGGCCAAGGGAGCGAAAAGGCACAAAAAGCGCGGATCTGGGGCCGATGATCACATCGATGTCTCCGCTTTCCGCGCGTCTTACCTGATCGTATTTTTCTCCGTCGGAAAGGGTGGAATTGATCACCGATACCCGGTCCCCGAAGCGTTTGTAGAACCGCATCAGAGTCTGGTAGGTCAGAGCGATCTCCGGGATCAGCATGATGCACTGTCTGCCCTTTTTCAGGGTCTCTTCGATGAGACGCAGGTAGACTTCCGTCTTGCCGGAACCGGTGATGCCCCGGATGAGGTACTTCCCCGGCCGATCCTGCCGGATATCTTCCCCCACCTCCCTTACGATCAGTGCCTGCTCTTCGGAAAGCTCCGGGCGTTCCCCGTCTTTGGCGGTAAGATGGACCGGATTGCGGTACACATCCCTTTCCTCCACCGATAATGCCCCTTCCTTCACCAGGGCGTTGATGGTGGAGGAATTGATATGGAGTTTCCCGGTGACCAGCTCGTAAGGCAGGACTTCTTCGGTGATGAGTTCCTTCAGGAGCCTTGCTTTTGCTCCGTGATTTTTTCTGATGTTTTCGGCGTAAAGGGCCGAGATCTCCTCGGGTGCCATACGCCTGAGGAGTTTCCTTTTGACCACGGGACGGACCACCTTTTTGGCGGGAAGTACCGTCCTTAAGGCCGCGATCAGGGTGGAACCGTAGTTCTCCCGCATCCATAAGGCCAGGCGGATGGCATCGGAAGTGATATCCGTCATGGATTCCGAGATCCGACAGACGGGTTTGAGTTTCTCCGGCGGAAGATCGGAACTGTCCTTGATCCTGATCACATACCCGGTCCTTAAGGTACTTCCTCTGCCGAAGGGCACTTCCACGCCCATGCCCTCTTTCAGTTTATCCGACAGTTCCTCCGGGATCCCGTACTCAAAGCTGCGGTCCACCTTTTCATGGGAAATGTCGATGATCACATCCGCGTAACGCAAAATGTCCTATCCCTTTTCGTTCAGGATCTCCCGGATCAGTACCCTTTCATCCATGGGATACTTGATCCCCCGGACCTCCTGATAATCCTCATGTCCTTTGCCCGCAAGCACGATGATATCCCCGCGCCTTCCCTTTTCGATGGCGTAGCGGATGGCATCCTTCCGGTCGATGATCTCCACATATTTGCCGGAAGTCCTTGAGATCCCGGTCCGGATGTCGTCGATAATGGCCTGGGGTTCCTCGTCCCGGGGGTTATCGGAAGTGATGATGGTAAGATCCGCCAGTCTTCCCGAAACCTCCCCCATGGTAAAACGCCGTTCCCTGGAGCGGTTGCCGCCGCATCCGAAGAGGGCGATGAGCCGGGTGGGCTCGTATTCCCTGAGGGTGGTAAGGAGGCTTTCCAGAGCCATGGCATTATGGGCATAATCGATGAGCAGGGTAAAGTCATAGGGGGTCTTTACGATCTCGATCCTGCCCTTCACCGTTACCTTGGCAAGGGCTTCCTTCATGGCTTCATCCTTCACACCGAAATGAACGCAGACCGCAATGGCGGCCAGGGCGTTATAGACGCTGAACCGTCCCGGGGTCTGGGCTTCGGCTTCGAAATTCACATCTCCCCTGGCATCAAAACGGATCCCCAGTTCCCCGGGCTTTTTGATGAGGGTCAGGTTCTCCGCATAATAATTGGCTTCCTTGTGGAATCCGTAGGTCAGGATATCGCAGGTACGGTCCCGGATCACTTTCAGGGCGTAGGGATCGTCCGCATTGATGACACCCAGCCTTGACTGCTTAAAGAGCATGCTCTTGCAGTTTAAATATTCTTCGAAATTCTCGTGTTCGTTGGGTCCGATATGATCCGGGGACAGGTTGGTAAAGACCCCGATATCAAAGGTGATCCCCTCGCATCGCTTGAGTTTGAAGGCCTGGGAGGATACCTCCATGACCACCATCCGGATGCCCTTATCCAGCATCCTTCTTAAATATCCCTGAAGGACAAAGGATTCCGGGGTGGTGTTCTGGGCACTGATATGCTCGTCCCCGATGATCACCTCAATGGTGCCGATCAGGCCCACACTGAAACCGGATTCCTCCAGCATGGAACGGATCATATAGGTGGTGGTGGTCTTGCCCTTGGTACCGGTGACCCCGATGATCTTCAGTTCGTTAGCCGGATAACCGAAAAAGGCGGCGGAAATATGCGCCATGGCCGAACGGCTGTCCGGAACCTTGATCACCGTCACCCCGCCGATGGGGGTCAGGTCTATATCTTTTTCGATAATGATGGCTTTGGCCCCTGCCTTTACCACATCCGGCGCATAGGAGTGACCGTCCGTCTTAAATCCGCTGATGCAGATAAAAAGACAGCCTTCTTTCGCCTGCCGGGAATCGATCACCACTTCGTTGATCTCCACCCTGTCTCCGCCCTGTACCATCTGGTAAGGGACATCCCGTAACAGTTCCTTCAGTTTCATACTTTTTCCCCGCTTTTTTCCTATGGCTTTTTATTGTTTCTTCACAGAAAAAACACACTTTGAACACATTTGGCATTTATGATGTAATCAAAGGTAGTTGAAACTCACTATCTCCCCCTCATAAGAACGAAAAGCGTCGGTACATGCCGGCGCTTTTCATTTAGTAGATCGGAATGGAAAGCCCGAGTTCTTCGTAGATCTGATCCGCCTCCATACGGGGGATCTCCCCGCTTACTTTGGACATGGCATTGGCCGCGGAAATGGCCACGCATTTCCGGCAGATGTTCTCCGGCTTTAATTTCTCCGAAACGGCCATGGCAAAAGCGGCCACAGCGGCATCACCGGAACCTACGGTGTTCACTGCCTTGATATTGGGCGCCTGGACATAATAGAGGTTCACTCCCTTTTTGGAGCGTTTGGATTCCCTGGCGTAGAGGATCCCCTTGGCTCCCATGGAGATCATCACGTTGGGAACCCCCCATTCCACGATCTGAATGGCGGCTTCCGAGATCTCCTGCATGCCGTGCACCCGGCGTCCCATGAGCCCTTCCAGCTCCTTCACGTTGGGTTTGATCATAAAGGGACGGGCATACATGCCCTTTTTGAGTCCTTCTCCGGAGGTATCCAGGAGGACTTTTTTATTATTGTTCTTTGCGATCTCGATCAGGTCCGCATAAACGGTGGCGGGTACGCCTCTGGGAGCGGAACCGGAGATCACCACGATCTCGCAGTGTTCGATCTCGGCTTCAAAGGAGTTTAAAAACCTCCGGAGCTCCGAGGGGATGATCTTGGGCCCCGGCTCCAGAAGTTCCGTCACATAACCGTCCTCCGTCAGGAGATTGATGGAAGTACGGGTCTCTCCCTTCACAAAGGTAAAAGCATCCAGGGCCCCGATCCGGCGTACGGTGTCGGCGATGAGTTCTCCCGCGTATCCGCCGATGAACCCCAGGGCTTTCACTTCGTAACCGTATTGTCTGAGCACCTTGGTCACATTGATCCCCTTGCCTCCGGCGATATTGGTCACATCATCCAGACGGTTCACCGCTCCCAGTACCACACGGGAAGCCGTGACGGTCTTGTCCACCGCAGGATTCAGGGTTACCGTTGCAATCAATCTACGTCCTCCTTCGCAGAACGAAATAAGCTGATAAGAGCCTGTTATTCCATGGGGATAACAGGCTCGTCATGATCCGGTGTAATGATCAGTCTTCCTTCACTTTACCCACCTTGCGCAGCACCATATAGAATGCGGATGCCAGGCAGATGGAAGAATAGGTACCGCAGAGGATACCCACCATCAGCGGAAGCGCGAATTCCTTGATGGAGGTCACGCCCAGGATATAGAGGGCAGCCACCATGATGAAGGTGGTCAGGGAAGTGAACACCGACCTGGACAGGGTCTGGGTAACGGAGACGTTCACCACATCCTCCAGACTGTCCTTGTGGCTCATTTCCGCTTTGTTCTCGCGGATACGGTCAAAGATAACGATGGTGGCGTTAATGGAGTAACCCACGATGGTCAGCATGCAGGCAATGAAGGTACTGCCCACGGAAACCCGGGCCACCGCATAGAAGGCCAGAACCACCAGCACGTCGTGCACCAGTGCCAGCACCGAGGAGCAGCCGAAGCGTACATCCTTGAACCGGAACCAGATATAGACGAGCATCAGTACCGAAGCCACAACCACAGCGATGATGGCATCCGCCTTCATCTCCGAGGAGATGGTGGAGCTGATGGTCTCGGAGGTGATATTGTCTTCATTGACTCCGAAATTGGAAACCAGGGTATCGGACAGAGTCTGCCGCTCTTCCCTGCTTAAGGATCTGGTCTTAAAGATCACGTTGTTGGAATTATCGATCTTCTGGGACATGACATTTCCGTCCCCGGTGATGTTCTCGATCAGAGGTACCACCCTGGAATCGATATCCGCAAGGGTCAGATTCTCGTTAAAGGTAACCTCGGTGGAGGTACCGCCCACAAAATCAAGACTGTAGTTTAAGATCCGCTCTCCCTTTGCCCCATGGAGCCCCATGAAGACAAATCCGAGAAGGATGAGGGCAAGAGAAACAGCAAAGAAGATCTTCTTTTTTCCAAGGAAATCCACCGCCTTCATATCCCTTGCAAGGCCGTAAAGCTTTTCGTTCTTTAAGCCCAGAGCAAGGAAGGCTTTCATGATGAGTCTGGTGATCACCATGGCCGTGAACATGGATAAAACAATACCGAGGGCCAACGTAGCCGCAAAACCTTTGATGGTACCGGATCCCAGAACCCCCAGGACCGCCGCCGCGATCAGGGTGGTGACGTTACCGTCGATGATGGCGGATGCCGCCTTGCGGAATCCGATGTCCACGCAGGTGGTAACGGTCTTGCCTTTGGCAAGTTCCTCCCGGATACGGGCAAATATGATCACGTTGGCATCCACCGCCATACCGATGGACAGGATGATACCGGCGATACCCGGCAGGGTCAGGGTGATCTCGAAAGCATCCAGCAGGATGATCATGAGTTCCACGTAAAGAGCAAGCGCCAGGCTGGCCGCAAGACCGGAGATCCTGTAGACCGCGATCATGAAGACCACGATCACGATGAATCCGATGAGGCCCGCCTTCAGGCTGGTGGAGATGGCTTCGGATCCCAGCTGGGCTCCCACGATCTTGGAGTGGAGTTCTTCCAGTTCCAGCTTCAGTCCGCCGATACGGATGGTGGAAGCCAGTTTCTCGGCCTTGTCGTAGGTAAAGTTACCGGTGATCTGAGCCTGTCCGTCCGTGATGGCCGCATTGACCATGGGAGCGGAAATGATGCTGCCGTCATAATAGATGGCTATGGACTCGCCGGCATTATAGGCATTGGTGGTGGCGTCCGCGAACTTCTTCGTTCCTTCTTCCGTCATGGAAAGGGACACCACGAACTGATTGTTCTTCATATTGTCCTGGATGGAAGCGGCCTGAGCCGTCTTGACATCCGTTCCCGCAAGGACCACCTCTCCGTCGGAAAGCATGTCCTCAATGGGTTTGGACATCATATAAACGTATTCTCCGTCATCGCCGAAACCTGCCAGCTGGTAGTTGGGATTGCCGGAAGCATCCTTTTCTCTTAAGAAATACAGGGATCCGGGTTTTCCCAGTTCCGCCAGGATCTCGTTGGCATCGGTAACCCCCGGGATCTCGATGTTGATCCGGTCCGTACCTTCCTGGTAGACAACGGATTCCGTGCTGTAGTTGGTCACTCTCTGCTGCAGCTTGTATATGGTATCCGCCATATCCTCATTGCTGGGGTTGCCGTCTCCCACAACCTGATAGGTGATGGAGACACCCCCTTCCAGATCCAGGCCCAGCGGGATATCCGCCGCAGCCCCGCCCTGACCGGTAAATCCGGTGGCACAGCTGATGCCGAACACGGCAAGCAACGCAACAAGTACGATTACGATAATGACTCCCGTACTCTTTTTCATGATCTTCTTCCTCTCTGGTTCTTTATTGATTTTCCGCCTGTGCCGCCTTCATCATGATGGCACATTCGATCCGTTTCTTCTGCAGTCTGCAGCCGATCTCGTAGGTTCCGTCGATCCGTCCGCAGGAATTGTAGGAATTGGCCGCGCATCCGCCGGAGCAGTAGAACCGCGCAAAGCAGTCCCGGCATTCCTTTTTGGCATACACGTTCAGGGCCTTGAAGCGCTCCACCAGGTCAGGCCGGAGGATCCCCTCCGTCACGTTCCCCAGAAGGAACTCCTCATTCCCCACGAACTGATGACAGGGATACAGATCCCCCCAGGGTGTCACCGCCAGATACTCCGATCCGGAGCCGCAGCCGGAAAGCCGCTTGGCCACACAGGGGCCGCCCTGTAAATCTATCATAAAATGGAAAAAGTTGAAACCCTTTCCTTCCTTTTGACGTTTCAGCATCTGACGCGCAAGACGGTCGTATTCGGAAAGGAGCTCCGGAATATCCTCTTCCCTGAGGGCATAGGGTGCATCGGGAGGGGCCACCACGGGCTCCACGGAGATCTGTTTGAATCCCAGATCCGCCAGATGCAGCACATCTTCCGCAAAATCCTTATTGTACCGGGTAAAGGTACCCCGGACGTAATAATCCGTCTGGTTCCTGCTCTCGGCGATCTTCTGATACTTTGTGACGATCCTGTCGTAACTTCCCTGACCGCCCCGCAAGGGACGCATCCTGTCGTTGACTTCCTTGCGTCCGTCAATGCTCAGCACCAGATTGGACATCTCTCTGTTCACGAATTCCAGCATGTCGTCGTCAAAGAGGATGCCGTTGGTGGTAAGGGTAAAACGGAACTTTTTGTTCTTCGGTCCCTCCAGGGAGCGGCCGTAGGAAACCAGTTCCTTTACCACATCAAAATTCAGGGTAGGTTCCCCGCCGAAGAAATCCACCTCCAGATTGGTACGGTTCCCGGAATGTTCCACCAGAAAATCCAGGGCCCGTTTTCCCGTCTCAAGGTCCATGAGGGCACGTTTCCCGTGATACTCTCCCTCTCCGGCAAAGCAGTACCGGCAGGAAAGATTACAGTCATGGGCGATATGCAGGCAGAGGGCCTTGATCACCGTGGGACGCTTTTCGAAGCCGGTGATGTATTCTTCGTAGGTGTCTTTCGTAAAAAGCTGTTCCGCTTCCGTAAGTTCCCAGACTTCCCCAAAGGCTTCCGTAATATCCTCTGCGGTGTACTGTCCGGAAAGTTCCCGGAGGGCAAGCTCCTTCATCCCCTCCCTGTCATTCCTGTTCTCCGCTTCTTCCATGGGTTTTTCCAACACGGAAACAAGGTCGTAGACCAGCTGGTCCACGACATGCACGGAGCCGGATTCCACATCCAGCACAATATGATATCCGTTGTTCTTAAACTGATGGATCGACATAACAACAGGTGCGGGCGGGGGTTAACAAGAAGTAAAGTGCCCTGGCAGGCACTTTACTTCAGGCTTTCGCACTTCTGGTTGCCCACCGTGCAGGAAGTCTTGCAGGCTGACTGGCAGGATGTCTGACATTCGCCGCAGCCGCCCTTTTTCATGGATTTCTTTAAATCCCTGGTGACTAAGGTCTTGATTCTCTTCATTTTACTGTCCTTTCGTCTGTTGCGATACAACTGCTAAATTATAGCACAGAACTCTGCCGATGGAAAGCCCCAAATCAACGGGGTCAGGATTCCTCCCGGTCGGCGTGTCCCTCCTTCTCTTCTTCTTTGTCTCCGGGGTCCGGAAGGGTCATGATCACCTTCCGGATCCGGTTGTTCGTAACGCCGGATACCCTGAGGGTCACCCCTTCCCGGGTGGTGACGGTATCGCCGTCCACCGGGAATCGATCCTCCAGGTATTCGATCACCAGACCGCCGATGGTATCATAGTCCTCGGACCTGAGGTCCGTTTCCAGTTCGTCGTTGATATCATCCAGCTTCATGCTGCCTTCGATGAGATAGGTGCGCTCCTCCATCTTCTGGATCAGATTTTCCTCGTCCCCGTCGTATTCGTCCCGGATCTCTCCCACGATCTCCTCCAGCAGGTCCTCCAGGGTGATCATTCCCTCGCAGGTACCGTACTCGTTCAGGACAAAGGCAACGTTGACCCGGCTCTCCCGCATCTCCGTCAGGAGTTCCGCCGTCTTCTTGTATTCCGCGGTATAATAACCGTCATACATCATCTTTTCCACGGAGAAATCCTCTTCGGATTCCACCCGGATCATATCCTTGATATTGATCAGTCCCACCACGTTATCCTTGTCCCCGTCGTAGACCGGAAGCCGGGTATACATGTATTTGCGGAACTTCTCCATGGTCTCCTCCATGGTGGCGTCCTTGCTGATCATCACCATGTTGACCCTGGGGATCATGACATCCTTGGCCACATGATCGCCGAAGTCAAAGACGTTCATGATGATCTCTTTTTCGTCATCCTCGATGACTCCCTCTTCGTGGCTTACATCCACGTAGGTCAGGAACTCGCTCTCCGTCATGGCGTCCCTTGTGTCCTTGATCCGGAAAAGGCGCATCACCCCTTTGGAAAAGCCGTCAAAAAGGAAGATAAAGGGAGTGAACACCTTCATCAGAAAGCTGACGGGGCCGGCATAGAACAGTGAGAGCTGATCAGCCTTTGCCATGGAGATATTCTTAGGCAGGATCTCACAGAACAGGAGAACGATCAGGGTCAAAATTCCCGTAACGATACCGACCGGTATGCTGATCCGGGAAGCAAGGATCGTAGCAAGCGCCGAAGCCGTCAGGTTCACGATATTGTTGCCGATGAGGATGGTGCTCAGCATCTTACCGTAATTCTCCTGCACCTTGAGCGCTCTTTGCGCCCGCCTGTTCCCCTCGTCAGCCAGGGACTTCAAACGTACCTTGTTGGCGGTGGTCAGTGCGGTCTCGGCCGAAGAAAAAAAGGCCGACAAAAAAAGTAATAGGATAATGCCCAATAATCGGGGCAGACTGTCAGAGTCCAAAAAAAATTCTCCTTTCATCATAAGATCATCAACATGATAACATGAAACTACATCCGTTCAAAGAGTTTTCGCTTCCGGTCCGTCATCTCGTCGATCCGGTCCATGTACTGGGACAGTTCCTTCACGGCATCCGTCCGTTCGATCCGTCCGTCGGGGAAGATATGCTTGCTCACGGTGCCGGCTCCCAAAGCCAGGATATCCTGGACCTCTTCCATGATGGCTACATTGTAGATCCCGTATCTGCCGGGTTTTGCAAAGCCGGTGTTTTCCAGATTTCCCGCCATGTTCTTCTGCCGGTAGAGGTAATAGGGCAGAAGTCCCATGTCCCGGGCGCCTTCCGATGCGATCTTCATGATCTCCTCGGAATTGTGCAGCATGAAGATCCCGTTCTCTCTGCTGTATTCCGCCAGGGCGGAGGCCCGTTTCACCGCCAGGGAATGGACTGTCAGGGAATCCGGTGCAAGCTTCCGGATCTCTTCCAGGGTGTGGGACACCTCCTTTTCCCCTTCGTCGGGAAGCCCCAGGATGATGTCCATGTTGATATTGTCAAATCCCGTCTCCCTTGCCAGGTGAAAAGCCCTTACGATGTCCTCGGCGGTATGGGCCCGTCCGATCTTTTTCAGGGTCTCTTCGTTCATGGTCTGGGGGTTCACGGATATCCGGGTGACCCCGAATTCCTTAAGGACACGGAGTTTCTCTTCCGTAATGCTGTCCGGCCGTCCCGCTTCCACGGTAAATTCAAGGACTTTGGAGAGGTCCACCCGCTTTGCCACCTCCTCAAGGAGCCGCCTTAAATGCTCCGGATCAAGGGCCGTGGGGGTACCGCCTCCGATATAGACCGTATCCGGCTCTCTGTCCGGGTAGATCTCCTTTGTAAGGGCAAGTTCCCGGAAGAGTGCTTCCAGATAGGGATCGATCTCCTTTCCCCGGGTATTTACCGGATAGGAAGCAAAGGAACAGTACAGGCATCTGGTGGGGCAGAAGGGGATCCCCACATAGAGGCTGTAGGAATCCTTATTCAGGCGGTCGATGATCTCCTGTTCCCTCCGGGCGATCTCCAGGGACAGGGAAAGCTTCCTATCCCCGATGAGATAAACGGTCTTCATGTAATCCCGGACCTCTTCTTCCGAGGCTCCGTCCTTCAAAAGGCCGCGGACCAGTTTCACCGGGCGGATCCCGGTAAGGGCGCCCCAGGGAAGTTCCCTGCCGGTATACCTTACAAGGCCGTGATAGATCAGTTGTTTCGTAAAGTTCTTTATGACACTTCTGTCATCTATGCCCGCCGTCTCGATCTTCAGGGCATCGGACTTTCCGTCCAGCACGGAAAAAAGGATCCCATCCTCTTCAAATCGAATCTGGAGATCCGGCAATCCTTCCGTGGAACCGACACGATCCTCCGGCGACGTGACCTTTACCTCTTCTCCGGGGAAAAAGGCCTGTACAAGGGAATGGATATCGTAGTCGAAGCTTCTTTCGTTGACAGTGAGGGCTAAGGTTCCCATCTTACGGTCCCGTTACAGAAACGGGTTATACTCCTTTTCATAGGCGATGGTGGTGGCTTCTCCGTGTCCCGGATAGACTTTGGTATCCGGCGGGAGTATGAGGAGTTTCTCCCTGACACTGCGGACAAGCTCACTCATGGATCCCGTGGGCAGATCCGTACGTCCCACGGATTCGCAAAAGAGGGTATCCCCCGCTATGAGGATCCCCGCTTCCTCCACATAAAAACACATGCTCCCTTCCGTATGACCCGGGGTCTTCAAAGCCCGGATCCCGATCCCCGCCAGGATGATCTCTTCCTCATCCTTTAACAAATGATCCGCTTTTACGCTGCAGGGACGGCCCGCTCCCCCGGAGCAGTTAAGTTTCGTGTCGGATAAGAGTTTCTCTTCGTCTTCGGAAGCGTAAACCTCCGCTCCGGACTTTTCCTTTAATCCCTCCACGCCCCAGATATGGTCGAAATGACCGTGGGTCAGAAGGATGGCGGAAACCGTGAATCCCTTTTCCTTTAACTTCTCGTACAGATAATCTCCCCTGTCCGCCGGATCGATGTAGACCACTTCCGGGGAACCTTCCCGGTAAAGGAAATAGGTATTGGTCTGAACCGCACCCATGATGATGCGTCCGATCTTGATCTCTGCCATGTTCTGTCCTCCTGGTCCGGCTTTCCGGTTTACATAATTCCGGATTTATCAGCCCGTGGTACGCTCGATGGACATCACGCTCTCCACCGCGCTTAATTTTTCCACGATCTTCTGCAGTTCTTCCCGGTTCCCGATCTCAAAGGAAACGTTGATGGTACCGATGCCGTTCTTGCCCATTCTGGTATTCAGGGAAAGGATGCTGATGCCCCGCTCCGACAGGATCCTTGTGATATCCACCAGAAGTCCCGCCCGGTCGCTGATGATGATCTTGATCTCGGCGATGTACTTATCCAGCGGATTGTCCGCCGCGGTATCCTCCCACTCGGCTTCGATGATCCTGGAGCGCTCCGTCTCCGGGATGGACAGGATATTGATACAGTCCGTCCTGTGAATGGAGATCCCCCGTCCCCGGGTAACGAAACCGATGATCTCGTCTCCCGGCACCGGTGCACAGCACTTGGAAAAGCGCACCGCCAGGTCATGGATCCCTTTTACCACGATACCGCTTCCCGCCCGGATATGGGTGTTGGGCCTGTTATTCTCGTCATTGATCCTGCTGACCACTTCCTCGTCGCTTACGACTTTGGGATGATCCTTTTCGTAAAGCTCCAGCATCCGGTTGACGATCTGGCCTTCCTTCAGGCCCCCGTGACCGATGGCGGCAAGTACCGATTCCCAGTCCCGGAATCCGTATTTGGTCTGGATCGCCTCCTTATATTTGGGCTCTCCGATCTCCGTGATGTTGATGGATTTGGCTTTGTAGTAACTCAGCAGCAGTTCCCGTCCCCGGTTGATGTTCTCTTCCTTGAACTCACTCTTGAACCACTGGTTGATCTTATTCTTGGCCTGGGTGGACTTTACCACGTTCAGCCAGTCTCTGGAAGGGCCCTTGGAGTTCTGGCTGGTCATGATCTCCACCCGGTCCCCGTTCTTGATCTCGTAATCGATGGTCACCAGCCGCCCGTTGACCCGGGCGCCGATCATCCGGTTCCCCACGGCGGAATGGATACTGTAGGCAAAGTCGATGGGCGTGGATCCTGCCGGCAGGTTCTTTACCTCCCCCGTAGGAGTAAAGCAGTATACACTGTCGGAAAACAGATCCAGATCCGACTTTAACAGGTTCATGAACTCCTGATTGTCCGACATGTCCTGCTGCCATTCCAGGATCTGCCGCAGCCAGGAGAGCTTTTCCTCTTCCGAATCCTCGATCTTCTTGCCGTCGGAAGCTACCTTGTATTTCCAGTGGGCCGCGATACCGAATTCCGCCGCCTTATGCATCTCCCAGGTACGGATCTGCACCTCGAAAGGCTGACCGGAGGACCCGATGAGGGTGGTATGCAGCGACTGGTACATATTGGGTTTCGGCATTGCGATATAGTCTTTGAAACGCCCGGGAATGGGCTTATAGATCTCATGGATGACCCCCAAGGCCGCATAGCAGTCCTTTACAGTATCCACGATGATCCGCACCGCGAACAGGTCATAGATCTGATCGATGGTCTTGTTCTGATTCACCATCTTCTTGTAGATACTGAAAAAGTGCTTGACCCGGCCGTCGATATGGGCCTTGATCCCCGCATGGGCAATATGCTGGGTGATCTCGTCCACGATATCCTGAATATAGTTCTCCCTTTCGGACTTGCGCTGGGCGATCTTGTCCGCCAGATCGTAATAGGCATCGGGCTCCAGATACTTCAGGGACAGGTCATCCAGTTCCACCTTGATCTTGGAGATCCCCAGCCGCTGGGCAATGGGGGAATAGATCTCCAGGGTCTCCCTTGCGATCCGGATCTGAGCTTCCGGCTTCTGATATTTCAGGGTCCGCATGTTGTGCAGGCGGTCCGCCAGTTTGATGATGATCACCCGGATATCCTTGGCCATGGCCAGGAACATCTTACGCAGGTTCTCCGCCTGCATCTCCAGCCGATCCGGCTTTCCTCCCTCTCCCGTGGTGAACTGCAGGTTCTGCAGCTTGGTCACGCCGTCCACAAGCAGAGCCACGTCGCTTCCGAAGGAGTTCATGATCTGCTCGTAGGTAAAGATCGTATCTTCGATGACGTCATGGAGCAGTCCCGCGGCAATGGTCTCCATATCCATTTCCAGATCCGCCAGGATGATGCCCACGCACAGAGGATGGATGATATAGGGTTCCCCGGATTTCCGAACCTGCCCCGTATGGGCTTCGTAAGCGGTCTTGTAGGCCTTCTCGATGAGGCTTAAGTCATCCGAGGGATGATATTTGCGCACGCGAAGAAGAAGGTCCCGGTAAAGCTGCTCCGGCGCCTGGAATTCCTCGATCCCTTCTATGGTCCCGTAATCATAGACCAGTTTCGGTTTGCGTTCCAATTCCATATCGCTGTCCGTTGTCACTTATTACAGTACGAATATATAATACTTTATCTTATAAAAAAAACACGGCTTTTGCAAGCAGGTCCGCCGGGGGACCGGAGGGGCGGTTCTTCCGGTCCGATCCCGGCTTTGGTGGCGTTCCCGGCTTTGGGGGCTTTTCCGCCGGTTTAAAACCGGTTGGGGAATCTTCCCGGCAGACAAAAAAGGCCCAGGACAGGGCCTTTTTCGCATAAATCCGTTTACCGGGAAACAACTTACTTTGCTGTGAATCCGCTGGCCGGAGCATAGGCATATAAGGGCATCAGATCCCGAAGAGTTCCGCCGTCTTTTTCATACGGTCCGCGATCCCCACTTCGAAGGGACATCTGCTCTCGCAGCCTCTGCAGGAGATGCATTCCGAAGCGGTATGTTCCAGAGCTTTATAATGCTCCCGCACGCTTTCGGGAACGCTCTTCTGCAGCGAAGCAAGATCATAAAGCTTGTTTACCATGGCAATATCAATGCCCGCCGGACAGGGCTTGCAATGTCCGCAATAGGTGCACTGCCCCTTGTAGGAATGAAGAGGCGCTCCGGCGATGACGGAAGCGTAATCCTTTTCCTCCTCCGTGGCATCTTCATAATGAACCGCAGCATCGATCTGCTCTTTCGTATCATATCCGCAGAGGATGGAGGACACGCCGGGTCTGGTGAGGGCGTAATGGATCAGCTGCGCCGGGGTAAAGGCCACGCCGAAGGGAGACCTTTGCTCATCCAGCAGTGCGCCTCCGAAAAAGCCCTTCATCACCGTAAGTCCCACATTTTTTTCCTCGCACAGCCTGTAGAACTCCGCCCGCTCCGGATCGATGCCGGAATATTTCTCATCATATCCCTCCCACATGGTATCCAGATCCTCCGTGGCAGGCCGCATGTCAAAGGCGGGGTTGATGCTGAAGAGGATCATTTCGATAAAGCCCGTTTCCACCGCCAGCTTTCCGATGACCGGGTTATGGGTGCTCAAACCGATATGTCGGATCACACCCTTTTCATGCAGTTCATGCACATAGTCCATATAGTCGCTGTTTTTGACCTTATCCCACTCCTCCGTGGAATCGATATAGTGGATCATCCCCAGATCCACATAGTCGGTCTTCAGCCTGCCAAGCAGATCCTCAAAGGCGGGCCGTACGAATTTCATGTCTCTTGTTCTCACATACTGTCCGTTCTGATAGGTGGAACCGATGTGGCCCTGCACATACCAGTCTTCCCTTACGCCCTCCATGGCGCTTCCGATGATGTCCCTTGATTTGGGATCCGGCATCCAGCAGTCCACGATGTTGATGCCTTTCTCATGGGCGTATCGAAGCAGTTCCACGGATTCCTTTGTTTCGTGCCGCTCAAGCCACTCTCCGCCGAATCCGATCTCACTGACCATAAGTCCCGTTTTACCAAGCATTCTTTTTTTCATGTTCTTTCTCCCGTATATCAGTCAGACGCTCTTCTTCCGATGATCTCAGTCCCACCAGTAGCATCCCAGGAACTCATCGATATGATTCCCGGTCACCGTCACGTAAAAGACCCCTTCCAGGGCAGGCCCGTTTGTGGCATAGGTCTCGGGATCGAACCGCTGTAACAGGATATTTCTCTGGAACCACTGAAGCACCGTATCCCCCTCCTCGTAGTTCCCGAAGAACTCCGTTTCGCAGGAAGGGGCAAAGACCGTATCCCCATCGATGATCCAGAGCCTGTTCACGTTCTTCTCCGGATCCTCCTCCAGGGCCGGATCCCACTGGAAGGTAGGTTCCATATCCAGATATTTCATAACCACCATGTCCCGTTCCGATTCGATGAGGGCCAGGCCGTAGTTTACATAATTCATCTGCGTTCCCTTGCAGGCACCGGTGAACTTCACGTAGGCATCGGGATAAACCTTTTGCACGCCGGAAAGCGCATCCTCGGCTTTCTGCTGCGTTTCATACCGCCCCGCGGTCACGCAGAAATAGGGTTCCGGATTCAGTTTTTCCCACTCCGGGGTATAGATGACCATGGAATCATAACCCTGATCCTTTACCTTCCTGCAGAGCTTTACGGCGCCCTCATAGTCCGTCATGGAAGAAACAAAGATACCGTAGAAGGGTTCCTGCAAAGGATCCTCTTCCAGGAGATCTTCCTCCTGTGTCTTCCCTGGAATATAGCGGATGGCGTCCCCGGCACCTATCACCGGAAGATCTTCTTCCTTCACTCTCACAAATTCCTGCTCCTCATGGAAGAAGGGAACATCACCGTATTCTTTATCAAGAATGAAGAGTCTGTCACCCTCGGTCCTGAATTCCGCGTTCAGTTCCACGGGCATGGCCCCGCTTCCCAGGGCGGAAAGTCTCCCTTTAAGTTCCTCTCCTTTCACGGAAAAGGCTCCCGCCAGGAAAGACACCTCCGTATCGAACTGTTTCCGGAAGATCGAAAGGGTACCCTCCTCGAACTTCAGGAAGATCGGGGTTTCTCCCCCCACGCTCCGGTAGAACCCTTCCGGAAGTTCTTCCCCCTCCGGGAGATCCGGCTCTTTTGAAGGATCTTCCTCCTCCGGAGCCTCGGCTTCTTTCAGATAAGGGAAGGCGTCCTCGGCCCGTTCGTCTTTTTTATACTTCTGTCTGGTCTGACCGAAGCTTTCCAGGACGATGCCGTCCTCATCCAGTCTCAGGGTGCACTTCAAGGGCCCGGTCTGGTATTTCCCGGCGTTGGCCATGTTGGAAAAAACAAGTTCATAGACTTCCACGCTGTCCGCTTCCGGGCTTTGCAGAACCTCCGGATCCACCGGGATCCACTCACAGGCCCAGTAGGAGTAGTACTCGAATTCCTCCGGTTCCTCCCCCTCTTCTTCCGTCATCTGATATCCCGCAAACCCGTAGAGATTATCTCCGAAAGACAGGATCTCAAGGCCCAGATATTCATCCCCCTCCAGGATGCTGTATTTCCCGCAGAGTCTTTTGGCAAGGCTGGGTTTCCCGGTAAGGTCTTCTTCCGGGGTTCCCGTCATGGGTTCCTTTTCCTCCTCCGGGTGATCCGCGGGGTTCTCCTTGCTTTCCGTCATGGCATCCGGCTGTTGCACTTCCTCCGTAACTGCTTCCGGTGCCGGTTCAAAGGCTCCTTCTTCTTTTTGCTTCAGAGCGCATCCGGCCAGAGTAAGAGCAAGCAGCAACGGCAGGATTATAAGCCACAGTTTCTTTTTATACATCATAGGATCCTTTCGTTTCAAAGCGGATCGTTATTTCATCCGCAGAGCGATCCCCACCATTTTACCATGAAGTGCCCCTTATCGCATCTCCTCCGCCAATTCTTCCTGCGTCAATCCCTTCCTGATCCTCTGTTCCCATCAGCCATCCATATTGGTGCCCCATATAGTACAATATCCATCCAACTACTTCTTCAGTAGCTTCTTTGATTTCGTGCACCATTTAAGATACGCTTCATATGTATCGATTCCAAATGTAACTGTAAGATAATAATACAAATGATCCTCTTCATTCAGTACCTTCTCGAGATTGGATTTATAAACCTTCAAAATCTCAAGATTCTGTTTGATATTCTCCTCAAATAATACTATATTTCTGATTGTCACGCTTCTATCTTCCACACCGCCTAAATATAGCTTGAGTAATGT
>JAEEGL012077644.1_pt1 | contig 18654 bp, 13 predicted proteins | sample 9134231 | NCBI WGS metagenome assembly JAEEGL01 (sample SAMN16246548, study PRJNA631951) | gut metagenome | biome: gut microbiome; feature: rumen; material: fiber-attached | host: Bos | place: Iran: Karaj | collected 2018-10 | reverse complement strand
TGCTGCAAATACACGTTATAATATTACGTATTCGGGTGACAGTATTTATTCAAAAGGTTCTGAAATAGATTTTGCTTTAGTGTATGCAAATTTAAGTTATAATATTGTTGATAATAAATCAATCAGATTATCACCGGTTGTTGGTGTTGGATATAATTGGGAAAGTTATTCTGTGTCAAAAAAGAAAAGAGAAAATAATAGATATGTATTATATCAAGTAGGACTGAACTTTGATATTAAATTAAATACTAAACGCAGTTTTGAAAATCATTATATAAGAATTAGGTATAATTGTGGTATTACAGATATGGGACAAGGGGAGATATCAACATTAAATGTTATATCTATTGGTTGGACAGGATTTATGAATCGCAAATATGTTGAATAGATAATAAATACTTATAAAATATGAGAAATATTTGTTTTTACTTCCAGGTGCACCAGCCATACAGGCTCCGCACGTATCGTTTCTTCGATATCGGGAAACGTCATTTTTACTATGACGACTACAACAACCGCATCACCATGCAGCGCGTGGCGGAACGTTGCTATGTCCCGATGAACAACTTGATGCTCAATAAGATAGCAGAGCTGGGAAACAAGATGAAGTTCGCGATGTCGTTCACGGGACCGGCCATCGAGCAGATGGAGGTGTATGCGCCATATGCCCTTGAGAGCTTCAAGAAACTCGTGGCGACAGGCAACGTGGAGGTGCTCGCCGAGACATACTCACACTCGGTGGCGTCGCTGATGAATAAAGATGCTTTCAAGATGGAAGTCGCTGAGCATAAACGACTTATGAAAGAGGTGTTCAACCTACGCCCGAAGACCTTCCATAACACCGAGCTCATTTATTCCAACGAGATTGGTGCCGACGTGGCAGAGATGGGCTTCGATCTCATCTTGACAGAAGGAGCTAAGCACGTGCTCGGCTGGAAAAGCCCTAACTATCTGTATGTCAACGCGATAAACCCAAAACTTAAAGTGATGCTTCGCAACTGGAAGATGAGCGACGAGATAACTTTGAAGTTCGCTCACGAGAACTTCACCGTCGATGACTTCGTCAACTGGCTCAACTCGTTGCCGAAAGAGGAGGAGTTGGTCAATATCTTCATTGATTATGAGACTTTTGGCGAGGCTCTGGATGCTTCGACAGGTATCTTCGAGTTTATGCGACTGCTACCTGATGCAATCATTAAACGCACTGATTTCCAGATGGTTACGCCTCATCAGATCGTCGACAAGCTGCAGCCGATGGGGGTGTTCGACTCGCCGATGCCGCTCTCATGCCGCGACGAGGAGCGCGACCTCTCCAACTGGATGGGCAACGACATGCAGGACGACGCCCTTGCCACATTGTACGGATGCTTTAAGAAGGTGAAAGCTTCTCAGGATGAGGAACTTAAGCGTGACTGGCGTGCACTGCAGGCCGCCGAGAACTTCTCATCGATGTGTACCAAACGCCAGGGTGGCACACCTTACGACTATTACATCAACTACATGAATATATTAACAGATTTTATTAACAGACTATAATGAAAAGCCCTAATTATTTATTTGAGACAAGTTGGGAAGTTTGTAACATGGTGGGCGGTATCTACACCGTCATTTCAACAAAAGCTAATGAATTAAAGGAAATACTTGACGATAATTATATTACGATAGGTCCTGACATCGTAAAAGAGGCGCATGAGACCATGTATTTCATCGAAGATCCTGCGCTTTTCCCTGAATGGCGCGAGAAAGTGGCGGATACTCTTGGCGTGAAGGTGCGTATCGGACGCTGGAAGATTGCAGCCAAGCCGATAGCTGTCCTCATCGACTACACCTCGATGTATTCCATTTAGAATGATATACTTGCACATCTTTGGGAGAAATACGAACTCGACTCTATTCAGGGTCAGTGGGACTATATAGAGCCAGTGGTGTTCGGCTATGCTGCCGGAAAAGTCATAGAGAGCTTCGTGGAATGGAATCTGGGCGTGGAAGACAACGTGGTGGCACAGTTCCATGAGTGGATGACAGGCGCCGGAGTGCTGTACCTCAAAGAGCATTGCCCTTATATATCAACGGTTTTTACTACACACGCAACATATCTTGGCCGCGCCATCAGTGGCAACGGACTGCCGCTTTACAGCCAACTCAGCTCTTACAACTGGCAAAACATGGCGAGCCGATTCAACATAGTGTCGCAACAGTCGATGGAGATGAAATCGGCCCAAAATGCTGACGTTTTCACTACTGTGAGCGAGATCACGGCGCAGGAATGCGAGCAGTTTTTGCAGAGGAAACCTGATTTTATCACTATCAACGGCATAAACTCTGATTTTAAAGGCTTTGACGCAGCAGCTCGTAAAAAAAGCCGCGAGAAAATATTCGAAATCATGGATGCCCTTTGCGGAAAAGAGGTCTCACGCGACTCAATGCTGATTATCAACAGCGGACGCTATGAGTTCCATAACAAAGGTACAGACCTGTATATCAAGATGTTAGCGAAGCTGAACCACGACGAGAACCTGAAACGTGACATCGTGGCGGTGATAGCAGTGCCAGGCAATATCGCAGGACCGTCGAAAGATTTGCAGCATCGTCTCAACAAAGAGGTTGAGATAAATGGTCATACTGAATATCCGTGTACACATTATATCCATGATTATCAATGGGATATGATTCTTAACGCTTTGCGTGACAACGGTTTGCAGAATAATGAGGGCGACCGCGTGAAGGTGATGTTTGTGCCAGCTTATCTCAACGGCAACGACGGCATTTTCAATATAAAATACAACGAATTCCTGTATGCTTTCGACCTCTCGGCGTTCCCATCATATTATGAGCCATGGGGTTACACTCCACTTGAGAGCATCGCTCACGGCATCCCGACAATCACAATGGATATTTGCGGATTTGGACGATATATCATGAGTCAAAATATTGACAGTGAGGCTGTTACGGTGATCCATCGTGAGGAGGATAATGGCGATACAGTCGTCAACCAGATGATGGCGGTGGTCGAAAAGATGAATGCTTATTCTGAAAAAGAAAACAATAAGATTTCAGATCAGGCAGTAGCGATTGCATCTAAATTCATCTGGAAGGAATTGATTGTCAATTATTTGAATGCCTACGACCTCGCTGTTAGAAAAGCAGGAAGTAAGGATTATCTGAAACAGAGCCGCAAATATTCGGAGGTGTTGAGGAATTTCGATTATAAGAAACAGGACGCGCCTACTTGGAAGAAGATTCTGGTTGAGCCGGTTTATACCGACATGATGAAGAAGCTGCAGGAGCTTTCCATGAACCTCTGGTGGTGCTGGAACGTGGATGCCATCGAGCTGTTCGAAAGCATTGACCCTGTTGCATTTGAGCGTCTTGAGCAGAACCCGATAGCTTTGATAAAGAGCCTCACCAAGTTCCAGGTCGATAGCCTTGAGCAAGATGAGAAATTTGTAGAAAAACTGAACAAAGTCTACGACAAATTCCAGAAATACATGTCGGTGAAGCCTGAAAACGACAACAAAATCGCCTATTTCAGCATGGAATACGGCCTCTTAAAGTCGTTGAAGATATATTCTGGAGGTCTCGGTATTCTGGCTGGCGACTACCTCAAGCAGGCATCCGATTCGAATGCTAACTTATTGGCTATCGGTCTGTTATATCGTTACGGTTACTTCAACCAGGAGCTTTCCATCTGGGGCGACCAGCTCTCGCAATATCTGCCACAGACATTCTCGGAGCTTCCTCTCGAGCCAGTCCGCGATAATGATAACAACTGGGTGACAATCAGCATAGCGTTCCCGGGAAGGAGCGTGTATGCCAAAGTGTGGAGAGTTGCTGTGGGACGTATCAGCTTGTATTTGCTTGACACCGACATCGAGCAGAACTCGCAGGAGGACAGAGCCATCACCGGACAGCTGTACGGTGGCGACAGCGAGATGCGTATCAAACAAGAGCTGTTCCTCGGCGTGGGCGGTATCAGGATGCTTAACGCATTGAATATCAAACCAACAATATATCACTGTAACGAGGGTCACGCAGCATTCTGCGTCCTTGAAAGACTTAGCCATTATGTCCAAAAACATAATCTTGACTTCGAAGTGGCGAAAGAACTGGTCAAGACCTCTACATTGTTCACGACGCATACGCCTGTTCCGGCTGGTCACGACGCGTTTGCAGAGGATCTGATGAGAACATATCTGCCGCATTTCCCAGGCAGAGTCAATATTTCGTGGGATGACTTCATGAATATGGGACGTATGCATCACGACCCGAGCGAGAAGTTCTCGATGAGCGTGCTGGCGGTCAACTTTAGCCAGGAAGTCAACGGAGTGAGTAAGATTCACGGAAGGGTGAGCCGCGAGATGTTCCAGGAGATGTGGCCAGGCTATTTTGCCGAGGAGAACCACATAGGATACGTCACCAACGGCGTGCATCTCCCGACATGGGCCGACAAACACTGGCAGCGCTTATATACTAAGGTTTTGGGTGATGATTATCTTGCCAATCAGTCGGATCCTACAGTTTGGAATAAGATTCAGGATGTGCCTGCAAAAGACTTCTGGGAGATTCGTAAAGAATTGAAACACAATCTGTTTGCGTTTGTACGAGAGAAGACCATCCGCGATATGCAGAGTCGATCGGAAAGCCCGAAGCTTATCATGGAGACGATGGACAATATCAACGAAGACGCCTTGGTGATTGGCTTCGCAAGACGTTTTGCCACATACAAACGCGCACATCTGCTCTTCACAAATCTCGAACGTCTGGCCAAGATCGTCAACGACCAGAACCGTCCGGTCATCTTCCTGTTTGCAGGTAAGGCTCACCCGAACGACAAAGCTGGTCAGGATCTTATCAAGAATATCATTGAGGTTGGAAGACGTAAGGAGTTTATCGGTAAGGTGTTGTTTATCAATAACTACGACATGGAAATAGGCAAGCTGCTGACTTCGAGTGTCGATATTTGGATGAACACCCCGACACGTCCGTTGGAGGCTTCAGGAACCTCGGGAGAGAAGGCTGCGATGAATGGAACTCTTAATTTCTCGGTGCTCGATGGCTGGTGGGCTGAGGGTTACCGTCCGAAGGCAGGCTGGGCCATCAATGAAGAACGTACATACAACGACCAGAAATATCAGGATGAACTCGATGCCGAGATAATCTATAACACCTTCGAAAACGAGATTATCCCGATGTATTTCAAGAGAGACAAGGACGGCGTCCCGACCGAATGGATACAATACATGAAGAACGACATGATGCAGATTGCGCCGTTCTACACCATGAAACGTATGCTCGACGACTATTTCGCACAGTATTACAACAGGCTCATCGAACGCACCAACTGGATGCGTGCCGACAGATACGCCAAGGCGTTTGAAATCGTCGACTGGAAGCGTAACATCGAGGCAAACTGGGATAAGATCGAGGTCGAATCCATCAAGGTGCCGGATCCTGATGTGCGTCCGCTGACGTTCGGCGACGTGTTTATCGCTGAGATCACGCTGAAGACACCAGGACTGAAGAAAGGCGATGTCGGCATTGAGATGATGATAGGCGAAAAGAATAACGGTGTGGTTAACAAGCTGGTACGTGTCGTGCCGTTGCAGCTGGTCGACTCAGGCGAAGGCTGGGCAAGATATTACATCAACCTGCCGATAACATACGCAGGAATCATCAACTACACCTTCAGAATCTTCCCGACCAACGAGATGCTGCCTAACCGACAGGATCTGCCGTTGGTGAAATGGATATAATATGAAAAAGATAGTATACATTCACGGTTTCGGAGGCTCGCCATTCAGTCAGACGGTGGGCTTCCTGAACCTTTATTACCCCGAATACGAGTGGTGTGCTTTGGAGGTCGACCATCATGCGGCGGCTTCCATCAAGAAAATCAACGACTTCGCCAAGGAAAACGACGTCTTTGCGATGGCAGGAACCTCGTTGGGAGGCTTCTACGTCCTTTGCAGCGATTTTCCAGGTCCGAAGCTGGTGATAAACCCCGTTATCGAGCCGATGAAGTCGCTGAAACCGGCTGTCGGTACGGTGCCATACCACGCCCGACGCAGCGACGGAGCCACCTCGTTCAAGTTCACGATGCAGGACCTGTTCGAGTTTAAGAAATTCAAATTCGTTGTAAATGACAACGTTACGTGTCATCACACCGAGCACGACGAGCTCCTTGGCGACGACATCAAACGCGACTATGCCAAACTCTTCAAAAACAGGAAAATGTGCCCGAAGAAGACATTGCCGTCTCACATCATCAGCGAGAGCTACGTGAAACACGAAATCGGGGAGTGGCTGTCTGGCATTTCGACCGCTGTAGGGACGCATTGAATGCGTTTATATGGGTTGGAGACATAATCGCATAATATAAATTCAAGTATCATGAAGAATACATTATTTGTGACCATTTTAATGTTTGCCGTATTGGTGTTTTCATGTAAAAAAGAAACAACAGAGCCTGTTAATCCGGAACCACCGATTCCACAAAGCTCCAACAAGTGGTTTTCAGTCACCGATTCCACAAAAGTATATTTCTCGCATGGAAATTTGCAATATGAAGCATTGAGTGATATTTGGAAATTTGCTGAGAATCAATGGGATACAAATGTTGGTGATGGATGGAGTAATCTGTTGAACTGGCGAAATTATGATAGTGTTGTCGACAATTATAGAAATATGACTAAAGACGAGTGGCTGTATGTTCTTGAAACGAGAAATACAAATAGTGGGACGAGATACGCTAAGGCTCAATTGAATGGCATAAATGGTATGATTCTTTTGCCAGATGGCTGGGATAATCGAATATATGAATTGAACGAGATTAATATCTATACAGCTGATTACCCAAGCAATGTAATCGATTCAACATTATGGGAGAGCACTATGGAGCCACAAGGTGCAGTCTTTTTACCGGCATCCGGGTATCGTATTGGTGAAGACGTATATGGTATGGTTGACTATGGTTACTACTGGACGGCTACGGGATACAATGACAGTTGGGCTTATTATTGGCGCTTTGGCATTCATTTTTATGAAACTAATAAAGGTCCGCGTGGTTATGGGCTTGCAGTACGCCTCGTCTGCGATGCCGAATAAAATGATTTAGCAGAAAACCTCCATTGCAATCATCGCGCAAGCCTCCGCATCAGCTAACGCGTTGTGATGTTTCTTCTGTTTTGTGAAGTCATAACCGCATTCGACGGCGACGGTCTGTAGTTTGTGGTTCTCTAAATCTGGAAATACTATTTCAGAGGCGCGTTTGGTGTCGTAAATCTTGAAACGTTTGCGCCCCATGTGGTAATGCTCGAATAGCGAATTCAAGCAGCGTTTCTCGAACTCATAGCCATGAGCCACGAACGGTAACCCCTTGAGTTTCTTTTCAATCTGGTTCCAGACCTGCGGGAAGATAGGGGCGTTGTCGGTGTCTTTCTTCTTTAATCCGTGAATCTTGGTGGTGTAGAAGTCATAATGATTCGGCACGGGCTTCACGAGGCTGTAGAACTCCTCCACAATCTCGCGGTCGCGCACGATGACTACTCCCATGCTGCACACGCTGGTGGTCTCGCCGTTGGCGGCTTCAAAGTCAATAGCGGCGAAGTCGGGGAGGTCGGGCAAGACGTTATCTTCAGCCTTTGATTTCGCAGTAGTAGATGTCGATGCCATCGTCTTCGAACATTGCCTCACTCAAACAATACTGTCCCGGACGGTCGTCCTCCTGGAAGAGGTAAACCGACGCCTTGTGGAATGTTAACGGCTTCTGCTCGTTTGACATCTGTTGGACTTTCTCGTATGACAAACCTTCAATCTTGCAGAGCTTCATCATCGCCGCAAGGTCGAGGTCGACGTTCAAAAACATGTCTTTTTTGCTTTCTTTCCACGCAATACTGATGATTCCAGTGGTGTAAAGCTCAAAATCTTTTATTTCTACCTTTTTCATTGGTTGTTATTTTTTTTTGGTCGCCTGCGGCGAGAAATCTTTCAAAATCTTTTTTAAAATCATTCAAAATTTTCTACGAAGATTATTTTGTTTGATTTTTTAATTAGATTTTGTTGGATTTCTGCCCGTAAGGGCACTATATTTTCAATTTTCTCCAGTTGGCGTATTTGATGTAAATTATTGATACCGTGGCGATTAAGCCTCCGTAGATGTATTCGCAAGTCCAAACCAATTCCACATGGGTGGTGATGTTGGTCAAAACCCAGATGTAAGCGATGTAAAGCAGCAGGATACCAAACTCGAGCCACAATGCGGCGTTGGTGTTGCCTGTTCCCGACACCGATTCAAACGCCACTGAACCCACAGCTTGGAAGAGGATTGCGCCGCAAATTACGTAAATTGAAGGTATTGCGGCTGCTGCAAGCGCCATGTCGTCGGTGTAGATACTCATCACCGTGGTAGGGAAGAGCACGCACACCAAAATAAGCGGGATGCAGCATAAGATACAGTTGAAAATGATACGGAACACCGTCGTCAGCACCTCGTCGGCGTGACCGGCTCCGATGATACGGCTCGTTAATGTGTTTGATGTAGCCAGGAAACCGAAGACCGGTATGAACAGAATCATATACACACTACGCGCTATCGACGAGATTCCGATGGCTTCTTCGCCCATTTTTTCAATCAAAATGAAGAAGATGAACCATGTAGTGAATGTGAACAGCTTCTGAAACATCGTTGGTGTTGCGATGCGTACTATGTTGACTGCCAATTCTTTATCAAATCCATGAGGCTTGAAAAGCTCGTATTCGCTTTTTCTGAACTTTATTAATGTGAACACGGTGAAGAACGTCGTGGCAGTGACTTCAGCTATCAACGATGCCAATGCCGCGCCGCCGATACCCATCTCAGGAAGTCCCCATTTGCCAAAAATAAGGCAGTAGTCGAGGATGATGTTGACAACAGCCATTATCACAGTCGAATAAGTGATGATTTTGGTGTCGGACAGACCGGTGTAAAGCGCACGATAGAGATAGTTGCAGCACACGAAAACGATGCCAAACTGGCGAAATCCGATGTATTCCATGGCTCCAGCATAAATTCCATCAGATTCGATGATAAAATCAAGCAGAGAGCCTGAAAACAGCCTCATTATCAAAAACAGCAGCACTCCGAAGATGAAGATTGACGCGGCTCCATGCTGGAAGATGCTGCCTATCTTGTTATACTCCTTAGCGCCGAAACGTCGGGCGATAATGATCTGAATGCCAATGGCCAAGCCCATCGCCATGGTGGTGAACACGAAATAATACATGCCCGCCATCATAGAAGCACCCAATGCCACCACGCCGAGATGCCCCAAGAACGCCGTGTCGGTGAACGTGATGAGCGTCTGCGCCAAGTTTCCAATCATAATTGGCACCGCAATGCGCCAAATTTCTTTTGTCGATATAGTTTTCTCCATAATACGATGCAAAAATACAAAATATTATGATACGGATTGCGTTAAAAATATTATATTTGTAATCGGAAAAATAATGTCCTAGAAATGGGCTTTGTTTTTGTAAAATATTGAGAATAAATAAATTAAGATAGATTGTTATGAAAATTTTGAAGATTTTAGTCGTAATTTTGACCATTATGGTCGCGCAAACCATGAGTGTGAGTGCGCAAAATCAGGAAAAAAACATAATCTGCAATGACGATGAATGTGTGCAGGAGGTTCTAAACAAGCTTAACTCGTCAGATAAGGCAGTAGTGGCCGATGCCGAAAAGACGATGCGTGTGATAGCTGAAAATACAGCAAATGCTAATGATTTCAACACTAAACGGCTTCTTAAAAAGACGATAATGATGTTCGTCTTTAATAACGAAAACTGCGCAAGTAACGATTACCTGATCTCGCTTTTCCCAGTTTTTTGTAATGCGAGAGATATGTCGGATGTTTTCAAGTTGGTTGAAAATGAACGACTTGCGGATGCGGCGATAAGAGCTTTGGCCGAAATGCCGAATACTCGCGATTATTTTGAGAAATACGTTGTTAAGAACCCGAATTATGTGAATCATAAAGCGGCATTGGCATACGCTGCGGGCAAACAGAACATTTCAAGTCTGGAAAACGAGCTTATCTCATGGCTGAAAGGTGCCGATGAGAGCACTAAAATCGAGATTTACAACGCATTAGTGGTGATTAGAAGCAATGACAAGACCACTTCAATTATCGAAAAAGGTGCGAAAAAGCTATATAAAAGCAAAAATGTCGACACCAAGATCGCAGGCATGAAGCTGCTGGCGGCTGTACAAGGCGAAAAGTCTCTGTCGATGCTGTATAAGTCGTTGAAAAACAAGGATAAACGCGTCCAGGTGACGGCTCTTGAACTGATGAAGCCGTTTGCCAACGATGAGGTATGCGCTAAGACGGTGAAGATCTGCGTCAAAAACAACGCCACTATCGAGGTGCTTGACTGGCTCGGTGACATCAAGAACGACAGCCAGATGGAATTCGTAATCAATCAGTTAGCATCAGAAAACACACGTGTGGTCGAGGCCGCAATACGTGCTGTGTTCAAAATCGGCAACCCAGATGGTATAGCAGCGGTGAAGCCAATGTTCGGCGGTCAGTATCAATCAGTTATAAAAGAAGCTATGGTGAGTTACGAGGGTGACTACTTCAGAGTGCTTAACGACGTGATGAACGGCAGTGCCAAACAGAAAGTCGCCGCACTGCAAATCATCGAGGTGCGACCGATTACAAATATCAACCATCGTGTGATTGAGATGTTGTACTCTGATAATCAACAGATTAGAGATGAAGCATTCAAGGTGTTGAAATTAGTTGCAATACCTGCAAACACCGAGACTTTAATGGCTTTGCTGGAAAGATGTGATGAGAAATACGTTGCAGATGTGCAACAAGCAATAAAAATAGCAACGGCAACCATGCCTGATAGTAAAAAAGACGAGTACGCATCGTCGTTGAAACATGTCAAACCGAATATCATGCCGCGTTACTACAAGGTGTTTGCTTACTTCGGAACAGAGCTGACGGTCAACAAACTAATCGAGGCATACGAGAATGATTTGTATAAAAAAGAAGCCAAAGACGCCCTGCTTATGGTGGAAAACGAGGCCTATAAAGAGAGAATCGCTGAGGTGTTAAAACATTAAAGTAAATTCTAAATGAAGCTGCTTAAAATATTTGTAATCATTGTGTTGGTGTCTGTGTTTTCTTTCTCAAAAGGACAGACAGACGAGTCGCTGCTCAACCAGATCGACTTCAGCGACACCACCTTGATTGCAGGCGATTTTATGTGGCAGACAATAGCGGAATATATCACTGAAGCACAAAACAGCACCGATGACCCGAAGAATCAGATGTATATGATGATACTAGCGGCCGACAATGTGTTGAGTCGCAGTGTGGTGTCATATGATATGTATCGTGCTGTATATCAATATCTTATAAGCGGATTTTCGGAGCTTGGAGCCAATATGGTGGTCGATTATCTGGTGCGAATGCCTTATCTCGAATACCTTAATCCCAATGATGAGCAAAGAGCTGTTATTTCGAGCATTGCAGAGGTGTATAATCGAATTAAAATTGGATTTGTAGTTCCTGAAATACAATCTATTACGACAAATAAACTAGAATTTACTTTAAGTGAGATAAATGCCCCAAATACAGTCATTTTGTTTTGGTCTGAATCCTGTCCGCATTGTTGCGAACTTGTGAGGGAACTCGGACAACTGGCAGCTGAGCGCAACGATGTGGCTGTCGTGACAGTATGTGTGTCGAAAGATTTGAAAAAAGTGAAGCGAATGCTTCGGAAAGCGAAGTTGAACAACCAATATAACATTTGCGATGGCTTGGGCTGGGATTCTCCTATCGTGGAGGATTACGCCGTCGACATGACGCCATCGCTGTTTTTGCTTGACGAGAACAAGGTTTTGATTGCGAAACCATTTGATATTGAAGAAGTTAAAGAAAAATTGACGAAATGAGGAGAATATATTTTTCAATAGTGTTTTTGTTGCTGGCACTGGTAGCAAAAGCCCAGACTGAAGAGGACCGCTGGGTTGATTCGGTGTATAACTCGTTGTCGAATGAGCAACGGGTAGGTCAGCTTATAAATGTGCGAGCTAACTACCCAAACAAGGCATTCTTTGCTGATATTCAGGGACTTATCGAGGACTATGGCATTGGTGGAGTGACGTTTTTCCGCACTGATGCGGAGTTGCTTCTCAAGCAAGCCAACGAGTGGCAAAATATGTCGCAAATCCCAATGATGGTTGCCATAGACGGCGAATGGGGCCTTGGCATGCGTATCAACGACGGCATCTCTTATCCTTACCAGATGACGCTTGGTGCTATTCAAGATGTGGATCTTATCGGCGAGATGGGCCGTCAGATTGCCGAACAATGCAGGCGTATCGGCGTGAATGTCGACTTTGCCCCCGATATCGACGTGAACAACGAGCCAAGCAACCCTGTCATCGGGATGAGGAGTTTCGGCGAGAATCCCGAGGCGGTCGCCATTCGCGGATTGCAGTACGCGCTGGGGTTACAGAACAATGGCGTGCTCCCGACTATGAAGCATTTTCCGGGTCATGGTGACACTAAAACAGACTCGCATGAGAGCCTCCCGACAGTGAAAAAGAAACTCAAAGACATAAAGAAAACAGAGTGGTATCCCTTTGATTATCTGATAAAAAACGGCGTCGGCGGCATGATGGTCGGACATATCTACATGCCTGCCATCGAACCTGAGAAAAACACCTCGTCGTCGCTGTCGAAAAACGTAGTCAATGACATTTTGAAGAACGAGTTGGGCTTCGAAGGAATCATTTTCACCGACGCGATGGAGATGAAAGGCGCCCTCGGCAAGATAGCGCCCGACAGCGTGGGCTACAGCGCCCTGATGGCTGGCAACGACGTTGTTTTGATGCCGATAAACCCGAAAAACACCATTCAAGTTATTGTAAGTCAATTGGATAACAGAGAGTTGGCGAAAAGGGTGGAGGAGAGCTGCAAGAAGGTTTTAAGGTACAAATACCGTCTCGGACTAGCCCAATATCAGCCTCAGTCGGAGTTTGCCATGGATAATGACTTGCATCAGGCAAAGTATTACAATCTGAAGCAACGCCTTTATAATGAGGCAGTTACGATGATCAGAAACGACAAAGAGACCTTGCCTCTCGACAAATCGCAGCCAGTCGCAGTGTTGACTTTCGGAACGAAAGACAACGTCGCCGACAAGCTTAGAAGCGAGGGCTACCACGTGGTTGATTATCGTTTGGAAGGAAGTGTAGGTAAAGATAAAAAGTCGCGGATAATCAATGAGTTAAAGAGCTTTAAACAGGTTGTGGTCAATATCCAGAACACCTCGATTTATGCAACAAAACATTTCGGGATAACCGAAGAAATGGTTAGTTTTGTGAAAGATGTGAGCAAAAACAGCTATATCGTGCTCAATCTTTTCGCCTGTCCGTATGCCTTGAACGAGTTTGATTTCAAGAAGACGCCAGCGGCAGTGATTATCGGCTATGAAGACACGCAATATGCAGTAAATGCTGTGGTTGACGTGATGGTTGGCAAGCTCAATCCAACTGGAAAACTGCCTGTCACGATCAACAAGAAATACAAAGTCGGATACGGATTGGGTTTCCAAAACATGCTGACTCCAGAGACGCTGCCAATCGAATTGATTGATAATGATTACGTTAGAATGATTGACTCAATTGCACAGGACGGTATAGAGATTGGTGCTTATCCAGGCTGTCAGATCTTTGCCATGAAAAACGGAAAAGTCATATACGACAAGTGTTTCGGACATTTTACCTATGACGATGAGCATGAAGTCGTTGGCGACGATGTTTACGATATCGCCTCGTTGACGAAGGTCTTCGCCACCACTTTTGCCATGATGAAGCTCTACGACGACGGAAAAATCAGTCTCGACAACAAACTCAGCGACTATTTCCCGTATCTTAAAGGCACCGACAAGGCTGACATCCGAATCATTGATATCATGACCCATCAGACAGGCATAACTGCTTGGGTACCAATATATCAGACGTTGTTGAAGGACGGCAAACCCGACCCAGATGTATTCAGGAAAAGCATCGACGAGGACCATACGGTGAGGGTGGCGAAGGATATGTATATCTCGAAAGACTTCACTTTCGACATTTTTGAGACCGTGAAGGTGCAGGAGATGGGCGAGAAGAAGTACAAATACAGCGATTTGGGGTTCTTTTTCCTTCCAAAAATTGTCGAGATGGTGACAAATGAGCCGTTTGAACAATATTTAGAAGAGAATTTCTACAAGCCGCTCAATTTGAAGCATATCTATTATAAGCCATTGAAACACATCGACATAGATAAGATTGCACCGACTGAGGACGACGATTATTTCCGTATGCAGCAGCTTCAGGGCGATGTCCACGACCAGGCTGCCGCTCTGATGGGAGGTGTGGCAGGTCATGCTGGCTTGTTTGCCAACGCACGCGACCTCGCAGTGATGCTTCAGCTGTTATTGGATGACGGATATGCCAACAACCGCCAGTTTTTGTCGGGATTTACAATCAAGAAATTCACTTCTGCGCCGTTTGCCGACAACATGAACCGTCGTGGCATAGGCTTCGACAAGCCAGAAGTCGACCCGAGTGTAAAGTTCTACACTCCAGCAAAACAGTCATCGATGCGGAGCTTCGGACATACAGGTTTTACTGGCACTTTCGCATGGGCGGACCCTGAAAACGGCCTCATCGTGATATTCCTCTCGAACCGTGTGTATCCTGATGCCGACAACAACAAACTGGCGAAAAACGACATTAGGACGAAGATTCATGAGATGTTTTATGAGGCAGTAAAATAGTCCCTGTCATTTCGACCGAAGCGAAGCGTAGTGGAGACCTGAGCTTGCGAAAGCATTCACCTTTAGTGAATAAATCTCAAAAAAATAAATATAAGTATTAAATTTTTATTTAATTTTGTAGCTTGTATTATGAGCGAAATCGTAAAACAATGTCAAATCAGGCGAAATATGACTCATTGAGGGCGACTTTTGAGTCGTTCATCTACGAAGATTTCCATTATTCAGTGGAAAACGGGGAGTTTAGCGCTGTTTTTGACTTTGTTTTGAAGCCGCAAAACATTGAATTTCACCCTTGTTTCCGCATACCTTCACGCTCATTTTACCACTGGAACGACATCCCGAAGCCGCTTCTCGACAATATCATCTTCAACATTGGCATGATCGAGCTGATAAGCTATTGGAAGATAGCGTGCCCGAAACAGGTGATTGTCAAGCCGTTTGCACTCTACGAGGAACAGATACGATGGTGGAAGAAGCTGTATTTCAATGGGTTAGGTGAGTTTTTCTATGTCAATGGGATTAAGACGGATATCAATGAATTTATGACGTTAACGTCATTTCGAGCGGAGCGAAGCGCAGTCGAGAAATCACCGGCATACAATTTGTTGCACGAACGCACATTGATTCCTGTTGGTGGCGGAAAAGACTCGGTAGTAACACTTGAACTGCTGAAGAATCGTATTCCTGCTATCCCGTTGATAATCAATCCTAGAGGAGCCACTAATGACTGTGTTACGGCGGCAGGTTACACTGAAGAGCAGACCGCTATCATCAAAAGGACGCTCGACCCAACTATGCTGAAAATGAACGCCGAAGGCTATCTGAATGGCCACACTCCGTTCTCGGCTATGCTGGCATTTTATACTGTTTTGTTGGGCTTTGCTACAAAATCGAAGTACATCGCGCTGTCGAACGAGTCGTCAGCAAACGAGCCGACAGTGCCTGACACCGAGATTAACCATCAGTACAGCAAGTCGGTGGCATTTGAAAACGACTTCAGAGATTACGTCAAGAAATATATTGACACTGATATTCAATACTTTAGCTTCCTGCGTCCGCTCAACGAGCTGCAGATTGCAAGGTTTTTTAGCCGTGCCAAAGACTATCACAACGTGTTCAGGAGCTGCAACGCGGGCTCGAAGACCGACTCATGGTGTGGCAAGTGTCCGAAATGTCTGTTCACATGGCTGGCATTGTCACCATTCCTGAAAAGAAGCGAGCTGACCGACATTTTTGGCAAAGACCTGTTGAAAGACAACGACTTGCGTCATACATTATACCAGCTCGACGGCTCGGTGGAGGTGAAGCCTTTCGAATGTGTCGGCACCGTCGGCGAGGTGAGGGCCTGCGTTAATAAAATTCTGCAAACCGATGATAATCTGAGAGATACGATACTCGACGGAGTGGCGAAAACCGACGATATGACCGTCGAAGACTATGTAGCGCAGTACGATGAAGGCAACAACCTGCCGGAATTGTTCAAAAACATCATGAGGGAGGCGCTACATGGTTAGAATCAACACCATATTCAAGCGTCTTCGCGGCAAGCGTATCCTGATACTCGGTTTCGGATGCGAGGGCAAGTCTTCGCTGGCGTTTTTAAAGAAATTTTTGCCTCACGCTGAGATTGGAATAGCCGACAAAAACGAGGCTGCTTTTAAGGATTTGTCAGTAAATCCTAATGATCCGACGAGTCCTAAGCTTTATTTCGGCGATAATTACTTTGATGCCATCAACAACTACGATATAGTTCTGAAAACTCCAGGAATCTCTTTGTTAAACAAAAACGTCGATTTGTCAAAAATCACTTCACAGACCGATTTGTTTTTGGAAGAGTTTCATAGCCAAATCATAGGAATCACTGGCACAAAAGGCAAGAGCACCACTTCGACTTTGATATATCATCTTTTGAAAGAGTCGGGGAGAGACGCTATTTTGGCTGGAAACATTGGCATCCCGATTTTTGATGTCATTGAAAACATCAGTAATAGCACTATAATAGTGTTTGAGCTATCGGCGCATCAGCTGCAGTTTATCCACCGTAGCCCGCACATCGGGATCCTGCTCAATGTGTTTGAGGAACATCTCGACCATTTCGGGACTTTCAATGCTTATCGCGACGCTAAGTTCAACATTATCAAGAAGATGAGCGACCGCGACTGGGCTGTCACCACTGACGAATTCTGTTACGAAGCCGCCGAACTGATGATTCATTCGCTCAATTATCAGTATTACGATTTCGATGTCGATTGGGACAAAGTTCCTTTAAAAGGTAATCATAACCGATTGAATATCAAGGCGGCATTGTGTGCAATTCATGCTTTTGGTGTCACTATTGATGATGTGATACCTCATCTTTACACGTTCAAGCCATTAGAGCACCGTCAGGAGCTCGTTGGCACGTTCGGCGGCGTGACGTTCTACAACGACAGTATCTCGACCATACCGCAGGCGGCCATAGCAGCTATGCAGACCATCAAAAACGTGACGTTCCTGCTTCTCGGAGGCTTCGACCGCGAGATTGACTACACTCCTTTAATCGATTATCTGACAAAAAATCCTGTCATGCATATCCTTTACACCGGCAAGGCGGGACATCGTATGTTTGAGATGCTGCAAAATGCTGGTTATCAAGGAGATATAAAAAATTTCAAAGACCTCAACGAAGCCTTTGAAATTATTAAGTCTGAATCTAAATCCGGTGACGTGTGCCTGCTTTCGCCAGCCGCCGCCAGCTATGATCAATACCGTAACTTTGAGGAGCGCGGACGGATATACAAAGATTTGGCTACCTCGTTCTCTTCAGCTCTGAAATAGAACAGAAGAATCTCGTTCCACTGATTCAAAGCAAGACGTTTTCCGCAAATGATATTTTCATCCATCTTATTTCTGAAAATCGAGACCGTGATGATTGTGTCGGGAGAGATAGTGTCCTGCACGTCATAGGCGTGGTTGAAGTTATCGGTAAGATAATTGTCTAACAGAAACTCGACCGATGGTCTGATGTAAACGTCTGATTCATAATAACTTCCTTCATCAAAGAAGAAATCCATCTCGCCGCAGGCATACGAATAACCTTGGTTGGCGGTGTACTGATAGACGAGGATGCCATCCGGGTTATAACCTGACTGATATGGCGATCCGTAAAGTGCTCTGATATGGCTTGGTGCGCAGCCAAATTCAAATGTCGGCTCAATGAAAAGGTCGACATCCACTCTCACGGTAATGCTTTCAAAGCCATTCGACATTGTGACATCGGCACTACCTACGTTTTTGCCATAAACCACGCCGTCGCTCGAAACAGTCACATACATGTTGTCAGATGAGCTGTAACTGATGTCATAATCAGAAGAAACTGGCAATCTGAAAGAATCTCTCAAGGCTATAGTGACATTTGCCGAGCCGCTGTAATCCAACGATTTTGACTTTTCATCTTTCTTGCAACCTGTGGCCAAAACTGCCAAAATAATCATGTAAAACAATACCTTTTTCATATCAGTTAAAATTTATGATGCAAAATTATAAAAATTTTTCCAAAATTGAATAAAAAAACTTAAATTTGCACGTTTTTAAGATTAATAACAAATCAAAATATAACTCTATGATTAACAACAACTTCATTAAACGTCACAATGGTCCGACAGAAGCAGATGTTGAAAGAATGCTTAAGGTCATTGGCGTGAAATCGACCGAACAGCTCGTCGATGAGATTATTTCTCCGGATATCCGTCTGAAAAACGACCTCAATATCGGTCGCGGAATGAACGAATACGAATGCATCAGCCACCTCAAGGCTCTCGGCGCAAAGAACAAGCAGTTCCGCAGCTACAT
>JAEEGL016118909.1_pt1 | contig 18655 bp, 9 predicted proteins | sample 9134231 | NCBI WGS metagenome assembly JAEEGL01 (sample SAMN16246548, study PRJNA631951) | gut metagenome | biome: gut microbiome; feature: rumen; material: fiber-attached | host: Bos | place: Iran: Karaj | collected 2018-10 | reverse complement strand
TGAACGCATAGGATACGTACGCGGCAGCGTTGTTGCCGTCCATGGTTTTCATTTTTCTTGCCATTTGGATATCCTCCTTTATGTGATTGCAAATGTGAAACGAATTGCGCGTTGACAACAGGCCGGATTCACCGATTATCAACTTTATTATTGTATCATGAATCCATGGGGATGTAAAGAGGTTGGGGAAAGAAAATAATAGAAAACGCGGGGAAGGAGGGACGCGGGGAAGGTTGGCGGCAAAAGGACGCCGCAGCGCCGCGCCCAGCCGATCCATGATCGGCACTACGGGCGCTGTATTTTGCATTTGTGCCTTTTCCCTCATTTTGATTCCGATTTGGAAAAATAACAACTTTTCACACCCTAAAACGCACGATTCACGAAAAAATGGATGCAAATGGAACGGCTTATGCTATAATAAACCCAGCAAGTAAACCGATTCATCTTTTGGATAAAGGAGTGCTTTACCATGAAAAAAACAAACAAACTCTGGCTCGCGCTGTTGCTGACCGTGCTGGTTGCGGCGCTGCTTGCCGTGGGGCTGACGGCGTCGGCGGAGGAGCCCGAAATCGTTGTAAGTGGCATATGTGGCGATGGGCTGACGTGTACGCTCGACAGTAACGGATTGTTGACGGTTAGTGGTACGGGGTATCTGTATGACGACGCATTTAAAGGGTGTACAGATCTGAAAACCGTTGTGCTTCAGGACGGTGTGGGAGTAATCACTCCAGGCGTGTTTGCCGGATGCAGTAATCTGAAAGCCATTGCAATACCGGCAAGTGTATCGCTCATTGAGATTTCCGCTTTTGACAGTTGCTCCGCCTTGTCCTATATTTTCTACAGCGGTAGCCCGGAACAATTGGATCGAATTATTTACGGCTATCTGGAAGGCATGGGCGGTGAGCACGACGCGCATGTGCAGAGCGTGCGGGAGCATCTCAAATCCATCGCCCGCTTTAACACCGTCGACTGGGGCTATTGCGGCGGCGAGGACGACGGCACGAACCTCGTCTGGGCGCTCGACAACGACGGCACGCTGACGATCAGCGGCACAGGCCGTATAAACGGATATTATTATGGATATCGGAAGGAAGACGGTTTTTACTCCACGGCTCCGTGGTGGAACTACCACGACAGCATACAAACGCTGAAAGTGGAAGAAGGCATCACATTCATTGGCGTTGCTGCCTTCAGAGGCTGCAGCAGCATAAAAGCGGTTGTGCTTCCTGTCAGTCTGACACGCGTGCAGGAATGGGCTTTTGCCGAATGTGATGCAATCACCGATGTATTCTATGGAGGCGACAACATTCAGTGGTATGGTATCACGTATTATGATCCCGGCTTGAATAAGGATGAAAGTCTCTCAAACGGCGTTTATGGCGTCGGCTCCTTGCCGAGCGCCCACCGGCACTACAACGCCACCTGGCACACCCCGGGCGCGGCTGTGATTGAAAACGAAGTCGCCGCCACCTGCACGACCGCGGGCGGCTACGACGAAGTGGTCTATTGTACCCAGTGCCCCTGCGAGCTCAGCCGCAATCACGTGACGGTTGACCCGCTGGATCCAAACGGCACGGAGGATGACTGGACGCCAATCACTTTGGAGGAACCGTTCTCCGTCGATGTTCCCGCTGAAAACGATTATCGCTATTCCTTTACACCGTCGGAAACCGGAAAATACACACTCGCCGGTGTGGATAATCCTTTCACGACGAGAGTGACGCTTTACGACGCTGATTTCAACTATATCACCGATTTTCCGTCTGACGTTGTCTTCAGTATGTACAACACCAAAATCGTTTTCGCTTTCGATTTGACTGCCGGCCAAACCTATTATTACGAGCTTCAATGCTATAACAACGGCGCCGAGCCCTGCTCCGGTTCTTTCGTGCTGACAACGCAGCCGCCGTGCGAAACGTTTGGCCACACCGAGCACGGTTACAATGTTGAAAACGAAGTTGCCGCTACCTGCACCGCTCCCCGCGCCGAAGACTGGGTGTATAGATGCTACTATTGCAACGCCGAGATTCGCCGCGACCATTTAGCATACGGCGACCCGCTGAATCACCCGAACCGGCAGGAACTGCCGAAGGTGCTCCCGCGCGCGGGCTTCCATGAGCACGGCCACGAAGCCGGCGTCTGGTGCCCGGATTGCAAGACCTGGCTTTCCGGCGGCGAAACCATCCACAATCAGGACGGCGAACCGAACGTCATCAAACCGGCAACTTTGACCGAAACGGGCGAAGCCGAAATCATGTGCACCTTCCCCGGCTGCGAAGGATGGGGCCTCTATGAACTGCCGATGCTCGAACCGGACGATCCGGGCGAGCCCGACCAGCCGGATCAGCCCGATCAGCCGCAGCAGCCGAGCGGAGACAACGGCGGCGGCCAGAGCGACAACGGCGGCGACAGCGACAACTTCTTTACCCGCTTTGTCAATGGAATAAAGAAAGCAGCCGGCAGCTTCATCAACGTCTTTTTGCGCCTGATCCGCTGGCTCGGCGGCAAGAAGTAACAAGCTTTCCTTTCCGCTGACGCTCAGGGTCACGGTTGGTTTTTTGCTGACATCCCCGGCCATCCGGCCGGGGATGTGCGCATTTCGATGCCGCAGCGCCGCGCGCCGCGCGGCTGTTCGGCCGCTGAACCGGACATAGGCCGCTCCGGTCCGGCGGGAAGAAAAGCGCTCCCCCGACCTTCCGAATCGAAGGCCGGGGGGTGTTGTTCATCAACCGTTTGTTTTTGTATTATTTCGCAATCCATCAAGGAATGCAACAGACGCATCGGCTTTCCCTTCGCGGGCTGCTCCTTTCGGGGCAAACCATGTGCCCCGCGTCACTGCAAACAGCACACTGCTCACAGCGTCTGCTGCTTCGCCGCCCACTGGGCACGCTTTTGCAGCACGAATTCCGGCGCGCGGTTGAACAAAAAGGTGATGTAGCGCATTACGTTGGCCTCCGCAATCACGAAGACGACGCAAAGCATGATTCCCTTGGCGCCGAACTGGTCAATCATGAACAGGCTGCGCAGCATCGGCACACAGGCGCAGACCACAAAGCCGACCATACACCCGACAATCACCACCGTGCGATAGAGGTTCAGCGGCTTCGACACGTTGCGCAGAATCAGGAAGCCGACCACGGCCAGCAGATAGGTGCTCGCCACGCCGACGTCCACTTCGGAGATCTGGAACACGTTGCCGAAGACCACCATTGCCGCAATCGAGAAGAACGACGTGAGGGACGCGGGCAGGGCGGTCAGCAGTACCCGCTTGAGGAACCGCCCCTCCTGCTTGCGGATATTGGGTTCGAGCGAGAGCAGAAACGCCGGCACGCCGATGTTGAACCCGGACACAAGCGACACCTGCGAGGGCTTGAGCGGATAGGAGAACGCAGTTATAATAGAAAAAGCGGCAAGGAACATGGAGAACATGTTCTTATACAGGAACAGCGTCGCGGAGCGCGTGATGTTGTTGATGATCTGGCGTCCCTGCGCCACGATGGGCCGCATCCTGGAAAAGTCGGAATCCAGCAGCACCACCTGTGCCGCCTGTCGTGCGGCGTCGGAGCCGGCGCCCATGGCGATGGAGCAGTCGGCCTCCTTCATGGCAAGGATGTCGTTGACGCCGTCGCCGGTCATGGCAACGCGCTTGCCGCTCATCTTGAGTGCGCGGACGATCGACTTCTTCTGCTCAGGCTTCACGCGGCCGAATACAGTGTATTCGCCCACCGCTTCGCGGATCATCTCGTCGTCCTTGAGCGTTGTGGCGTCCACATATTTTTCGGCGTCGGGGATATTCACCTGCGACGCGATGCGCGACACGGTCAGCGGATTGTCGCCGGAGATGACCTTAATTGCCACGCCCTGTTCGCCGAAGAAGGCGAAGGTGTCGGCGGCGTTTTTGCGGATCGAGTTTTCGAGCGAGACAAACAGCAGCGGCGCGGTACGCTCGCGCACGGTGACCAGCGCCAGCACGCGGCAGCCCCTGGCGGCCCGTTCTTCAATGGCGGCGCGGTTGCGCTCAAAGGTGGAGGGCTCCAGCAAAATCTCCGGCGCACCGAGACGGTAGGTGCCGGCGGCGGTGGAAATCTCGGAATACTTGGTCTTGGAGGTGAACGGCGTGATGCTGCTGACCTGCAGCGCCGTACTCTGGGGGCAATAGTCGCGCAGGGCTTTCATCGTGGCGTTGCTGTCGGTCACGGTCGCCACATACTGCGCCAGCAGCCGCTCGTTGCGCACAAGGCCGTCTTCGGAAAGGCCCGCGGGCGCGAAAACCTCGAGCACCTTCATTTTGTTGTCGGTGATCGTGCCGGTTTTGTCCACACACAGCACATCGACGCCGGCGAGCGTTTCAATCGAGCGCATGTCGTGCAGCAAGACCTGTTGCTTTGCAAGGCGCATGGCGCCCAGCGCGAGCGCGATGGTCACCAACAGATAAAGCCCCTCCGGAATCATGCCGATCACGGCGCCGACCGTGGAGGTAATCGCTTCGGCAAAGGAAAGATGGTTGATGGCGAGCGCTTCGATGAACAGCGTCAGACCGATCGGGATGATCGCGATGCCCGCGACCTTGATAATAAGCTCGATGCCGCGGATGATCTCCGACGGCTTTTCCTGCATCTGCTTCGCCTTCGCGGTCAGCCGGGCGGCATAGGAGTCCTTGCCCACATGGGTCAAGCGGGCCAGACACTTGCCGTTGACCACGAAGGAGCCGGATTTCAGCTCGTTCCCCGCGGTCTTTTCAATCTCGTCCGCTTCGCCGGTCAAAAGTGATTCGTTGACGCTCACGCGGCCGGAAACCACCACGGCATCGGCCGGAATCTGCTGGCCTTCGCCGAGCTGCACCAGATCGTCGAGCACCAGCGCGTCGGTGGGCACCTTTTTTTCTTCCCCGTTCCGGATGGCGACGCAGGTCGCCTGAGACAGCAGCGAAAGCTTGTCCAGCACCTTTTTACTGCGGATCTGCTGCACGATGCCGATCACGGTATTGGCGATCACGACCGGCAAAAACGACAGGTTCTTGAACGAGCCGGCAACAATCAGCAGCACGGCGATGATGGCAAAAATCAGGTTGAAATAGGTAAATACGTTTTTCTTGACGATGTCCGAAACGCTCTGGGTAGCGCCGTCCGGCAGCGCGTTGGTTTTGCCCGCGCTGCGCCGCTGCTGCACCTCGGCGTCCGTCAGTCCCCGCGCCGGCGGGGTTGAAGCTTCGATCAAAGGGTTCATGGGGAGGTCTCCTTTTTGCGAGTCTGACTCATTATAGCACGGTTTCATCCGATATGCAACCGCAAAAGAAGAACGGAGACGCCGTTCAAAACACGTCTCCGCTTCTTTTTTTACGTTCTCCGCTTGCGGCGTCTGCGTTTGCCGGAGCCGAACAGCGCCAGGGTGCCGGTCAGCAGGAGTATGCCGCCGCCGAGGTAATACCACAGCGTGCCGATACCGCCGGTGGCAGGCATTTCCGCAGCGATGTCGTTAAAAACGGTCAGCACACGCGCACCGTTATACCAAACCGCGCAGTCGCGCCAAACGCCGTCCTGCAGAATTCTGACATTCTCTCCGCTCACTTCGATCCGCAGCGCTTCCTCCAGATCCCAGTAGCCGAGCGGCGCTCTGGTTTCCAACAGGCGGTAATAGCCATCCTCCAGATCGCCAAGCATCAACAAACCGCTTTCGTCCGTCTCGCCGGTCACGATCGCCTGTGTACCCATCAGCGGTACCTGGTTCACGTCGTCAAAATCTGCCGCACGATACAGCTCGAATTCCGCGCCGGACAGCGAAAGATCGCCGCTGCGGTTTTTCTTTTGGATCATGATCTGGCTGACCCGCTCGTTTTCGATCGTCAGCGTATAGGTAAAGCTGTTGTCCGTCTGCGGGAGCGTGAGGTGTACCAGGTTCGATTCACTCAAAAGCTCCACCTTGCCCCGGTCGTTCAGCCGGAATCGGATATCCTGCGACAGCAGCAGATGGCCGTCCGGCGCCACGGTCTCGGTCAGATAATAGGTGCCGCGCGGCAGGGTTTGATCCAAGCCGGCAAGCACGCCGTTTGTATCCGAAACAATATCCTCATATCCGCCGACCGGATAGTAATCCTTGCGCACCTGACCGTTATAGCCCATCACCTCCGGATACAGCGCGAAATGCGCGCCGGCAAGCGGCGTGTCGTCCTTGGCGTCGATTTTCACAACGCGCAGAATCAGCGGGTCGTTGATCACCTTGACGGTCGTCATGCCGGACGGATCATCGTGGATTACCGTCACGACGCCTTCCGGTGCGCCGGAAGCGACCACGTCCTCGCCGTCTTGCGACGCAGTCAGCGTCACGCCGTCCATCAGTGCGCGATAGCCGACGGGCGCCACGTCTTCGCTGAGCGTATACGACGCTTCGGGCAGCAGATAAGCGACTGTGACAAGGCCGCTGCTGTCCGACGTATAGGAATTGCTGCCGAAGACGGCGCCGGAAGCATCGGTCAGATGGAAGGTGCCGCCCGCAAGCGGATTGCCCGCCCGGTCGGTTTTCACGATCCGGATACCATTGCGCGTGTTGGTTGCGGTATCGGTACGGATATTGTTCACGACGCCGATCGGCACACCCGGCTGATAGGCAACATGATAGGTATAGGGCACGCCCTGACTTTCGGCGGTCACTATGCCGTCGACCGTTATGGGATCCCCTGCTTCCAACACCGTCAGGTTCGTGTAAGCGGTCACATAGCCATTTGCGTCCACCGTCGGGTTTTCGGGCACGACTTCGCGGATTGTATAATCGGCAAAGGTGCCGCCCAGTGGCAGAGCGTCAAAGTAATAGTAGAGCGATGTTTCCGCTGTCGGATGCTGTGCGTCCACCGCCGTGCGCATCTGACGCAGCGTATTCGGCACAAGCGTCAGTGTGGTTCCGTCGTCATAGTATACGGCGAAATAGATATTGTCGTGGGAATACATGTACGTGTTGTCGGACCAGACCTTCTTTACAGTCAGACCCCAGCCGCACTTGTTGTTGACCGTGATATGCGGTTCGGCGTCTTCGTAGATGACATCCTGCATCGGTGTTGCGCTCTGCTGCGAAACATGGGTACCGTTTTCATGAATATAGTCGATCAGACTGTAGCCGTAGGGAATGTCGGACGCGCGCTCCTCGATATAGAACGGCGTGTCAGTCATCAGATTGCGGATCTCCACGGTGTAATCGGCGGGGATCTTGTCGATCGCGCCGGATGGCGACGTGGTAAACGTCACTGTCGCCAGCTGCGCCGTCGTCAGGTCTTCAAACACGGAGCAGCCGGTAGACGCGAATGCGGCGGCATTTGAATCATAGTAGCAGTAATTGCCCTGCGGATCCTTCACATAGTAGTGATCCAGCCGGTAGTAATCGAGCGGATCGCCGATATACACGCGGAAGCGGAAGCCCGTCGGGTCATCTGCGGCCGTCAGCGGATTGCCCTGGGCGTCGAAGAGCTTTTTCGTAATCTGCAGCGTGTGCAGCGCATCTTTGTCCACGTGGTTGTTAAATTTCACAATTTTGCGCTTGCCGATCACTTCGGGATACGTTGAATAATCCTCATAATTCACCGCAGTCGTTGCCTCGCTGGAAAGTGGATTCCCGTTGGCAAGAACTTCGTCATAGACTGTCGTGTCGATGTCGCATTCCTTCACGTAATACACCACTTCCTCGTTCGGGAAGCGGATATCCGCCGTCTGTCCCGGCCGCAGGAAGAACACGTCGTTATAGGTGAGACCGCTTTCCGGATCGGTATACACGGCCATATATTCCAGCGGCGATTCGGTTGCGTCGTCGCTTACGGAATTTGCGCCGAAGTATTTCGGTTCGCCGGTCTCCGGATCCGTGCCGTAGGAAACGGTTCTGTAGATATCGTAATCGCGGTCATAGTAATAGATCTGGAACGGGAACTTCGTGTCGGTGTAGTTCTGCTTGTCCGTGCCGGAAACTTCCTTGGTCAGCAGCAGCTGACCGGCGCTCATCGTGTTCAGGTTGAACCGCAGATGCAGGTTCGACGCGCCGGCGCCGCGCTCCATGTAGAACATCTTCATGGTGTGGGAGGAATAGTCCTTAAACACCGACGTACCGGGCTTGAAGATATCGTCCAGATAGGCTTCCACTTCCGCGTTTGTCGCTTCAGGGTTACGGCCGCGGTAGTTTTGTTCCATCAGTGCGCGCAGCGTCGTTGTCTGCAGATTCGCCGCATTATCAGTGGCTTTTTCCTTGAACTCCTCATCTGACACATTAATCCCGTCGTCCGTATTGCGATCCAACTCGACTGGAAACGTTACTTCGCCCGTGCGGAAATTGATTTTGCCGACCAGCGCGGAATGGATGCCGCCGAGGTCAAGGATCCGCTCGCCGTCCACATACAGCCACATGTCATCGTCGCCGGCGAATTCAAAGATAATGTCGTGTCCCCATTCATCCAACCCGTCGGGGCTTTGCACAAAGCTGGCCTCCATCTCCATGCCGAAGTAATAGTTCGCTTCTTTCCTCGGAATGGAATACAGCTCTTCATACAGGCGCGGATGATCCAGCGGCAGCGGATTGTTATAGACGTCCTTGACGTTATTGTATTCCGAAACAAGATCTGTGCTTATCGTATTATAGGGCATGAACTGGCCGTGGCCCTGGCTGCGGGTGCTGGTTTCTATCGTGCCCAGCTCGTCATAGACGTCGAAGTCGCCGTCGTTTCCAAGATGCGCGAAGCTTTGGGTGCTCTTGTATTCAAAGTAGCCGCTGCTTTTATACACGGACTCATAGAACAGATGGTTCGCGTCCGTCGCGTTGCCGAACAGTTCTTCCAGCGAGGTGCCAGTGATCGTTGCGGTCGGATAGCCCTCTGCATTCAGGTCAGTCGACACCAGATCGGGCCTTGCAAAGGCAAGCCGGTTTTGCGCAATACCCACCTGATTTTCACCGATCACCGTGGTCTGCAGCACATTGCGCCCTTCGTCGGTTGCACCCGGGAATTTGACCATGCGCATGTGGATACCGTGCTCGTTGTTGTCCACCGTTTCAACCGGCGTCAGCTGATGGTCAACGGGCTTGAGCACCGCAAAGCGGAACTCGTCCGCCTCTGCCAGCAGCGCCGGCACCAGCGTAAGACCGGATTCACCTTCCACAACCTTCAGGCCGACATAGTCGTAATGCGGATCGTCCCACGCGATGATCGATGTGCTGTATTTTTCCCAGCGGCGTCCGTTGAGGTTGAGGCCGATGGTATTGTCGGAAAGGATCTGTCCGTTTTGAACCTGCGGCGCAATGTATTTGCCGGAATAATTGTTTTGCAGCTCGTAGTAGTAGTTCGGGTTGGTGGTGCCCTGGTAGTAGTATTCGGTGAAATTCCAAAGAAGCCTGTCGACCTGGCTGCCCTGCCAACGGACGGTGTCGCCTTCGTCATAGAGGTAGACCAGAGAACCGTCGTGGTCGATGGCATAGAACTTATATATCTTTTCGTCGTCGTCCCAAATACGGGCGTAAACCACGACCTGCTGTCCGTTATAGACATTTGTCAAATCGGACACGCTGACCTTGGTGGCGGTGTATTCAATCGTGTCGTCGTCCTGCAGCGTCGACGGTTGGGCAAAACGGAACCACTGATTTTTGCTGTTTAACGCAGCCCTGAATCCTATGATGTCCGATTTATTCTTGCTGTAATATCCCAGCGCCTTATTTGCTTTTTTGAATTTGAAGCTGCAGCATCCCGCATTTTCACCGGTACCGGACTGATAGGTAAAGTCGCAGTATTCGTCATAGCTGTCTGCCAGCGTGACGTCGCCGTTTGTATCCATTCGCAGATATTTCAGCACGCCGTCCACATATGTGGTCAGATAATAAACGCTTCCGCCGACACAATGGAAGGTCCATTGCTTCATGACGGTACCGTCCACCGTCACCGTTTCGTCTTGATTCAGCGGATTGCTGCGCAGATAGTGTTCCCGCAAAGCAAGTACGCCGTCGTCTGCCACAGTGGGCATAAGCTCGTTCACCCGATTGAGTTCCGTCGGGTTAGTAATACCTGAAATGTCGTTTAACTGCTGCACCAGCGCGGTGGTTTTTCCGTCAAGCCCGGCAGGGTCGTCCGGATCCAGAACTTTGTAAAGGTAAATACCGCTGCCCTTTGAGGGTTTCGCCGGCGGTCCGTAATCGGAGCCGTTGAAGCCCTTGCCGTTGTCGTCCTTACGCAGATTCAGATAATAGGTCGTGCCATTGGTTCCGGCAAACGACAGGAAGAAACGGTTCGTATAATCGGAACCCAACTCCTCGCATCGTGTGGCGGTGATGACTGTGGCGTTTGCCGCATTAGAGACAAACTGCGCGCTTGTGTTGTTCGTCAGCTTCACATATTGCGGCTCATCGTTGTCGTTCAGATAATAGAGTCTGTACTGATTGTTCGTTCCCTGCACTGCCTCAAAGTAATACTTCACTGCACCGGCGGAACTGTTTACAGCGGTTCGGTCAATCACCGGGCCCTGCCCGCTGCTGACGATGCCGGACTTCATGAAATAGGTGTGTACAGGCGTTGATGCAGTCTCGGCCGCAAGATAGAACCCGTTGCCGGCAAGCTGCGTCGGGTCGGTTTCCAAAATGCCGTATTCCGTGCACTCTGCCGACCCCGGCGCGTCCACGATCGCATAGACTGAGAAGCCTGTGGTTTCAAAGCTGACGGTGCTGCCTTCCGTTGTGCTTTCCAGAACCTCCGGCGGCGCCTCTTCGGCAAAGTGGATGACGCTCAGGTCGTTTTGCGGCTCGTCTTCCATCTGGACGCGCACCTCGACCGTGGCGCCTTCGGCGGGCTGATACTGCACCGCCGGGCTGTCGTGCGAGACCAGCGAGATGTCGAAGAACCGCACAGAGTCGGCCGCGGCCATATCGACGGAGAGGGCTTCCTCCGTGCGCGTCAGATAGGCGTCGTAGTCGGCGCTGTCTTCGGTCAGCTCCTCCACCTGCAGCACCGCGTCGGTCGGGATTTCCGCGTCGCTTCTGCAGCGTACCTGCACCTGATAGCGGTTGCCGTCGGCGTCCTCCCGAACGCAGCTGAACACGCGGGTGCCGGCGGCGAATACATCCGCCCCGCCCAGGAACGACAGGGAGGTCAAAAGCAGCAGCACGCAAAGCAGCGCCGCTGTCAGGCGACGGGACACCGCGCCGCGGCTGTGCCGCAGGGCATTGGATGCAGACATGCTTTCGACCTCCTTTCTGTCAGATTCTTGTTTGGTTCAACAGGTCGTTATTTCTTGTCCGGTTGTTTTTCGCAGCGCACCGCAAACCGGGTGCGGCCGCCGTAGGTGCAGGTGAACAGCGTCAGATCGGCGTCGGATTGCTTCACCTCGTCAATCGCCGTGGGCGCGAGTACTGCGGAGGAGACCACCTTATAGCGCGTCACGGCGCCGTGGACATCCTTGAAGCGCACCTCCGCCCCGACAGCAAGCCGCGCCAGACGGCCGAAATGGCTGCGGTAGTTGTGGGCGCAGATCACAAGATCGTTGCCGTCCGGCGTGCCCGCATAGCGGCAGGGCGCCGTTTTGAGCTTTTGATAGCTCCAGGTTTTGCAAACGGGCAGCTCCACGCCCAGAAACGGAATCGTGAGATAGCCCACATATTCATACTCCCCGATATAGACGCTGTCCATATCGTCGGGGAAGCTTGGGGTCTCTTCGGTGGGGACGGCGTGGAATTCGCTTGCCGCCACCGCCTCGTCCAGCTCGGAAAGAATCTCGAAGCCGGCGTTTTTGGCGTCCCAATCGCGGTTGAGGTTATACAGCAGCAGGATGATGGCCGCAAGCAGCAGCACACCGCCGCAAAGAATCAGCCGCTCGCCGTGTTTTCGTTTGTTCATCGCTCGTCCTCTTCGCGCTTGCCCTTGCCGCGCAGGATCAGCCCGCAGCAGATCAGCAATCCGCCGGCGCCCGCCAGCACCGCGACGGGCCATTTGAGCTGGCCGGTCTTCGGCAGCTCCGGCTCCGGCTTTTGCGTCGTCGGGGGCTCGGTCTGGCTGTGGTCGGGTTTTGTGGTGGTCTCGCCCGGCTTCGTCGGCTTGGTCGGTTTGGTCGGCTGCGTCGGATTTGTCGGCGCGGTCGGCTCCGTCGGCAAGGTCGGCTCAATCGGCTCCGTGGGGCTCGTGGGCTCCGTCGGACTTGTCAGGCTCGTTGGACTTGTCGGACTCGTCGGACTTGTCGGATTCGTCGGATTCGTCGGACTTGTCGGCGGCACCACCGGCACCGTCGGCAAAGTCGGCGTTGTGGGGTTCGTCGGCTCCGTCGGTTTGATCTGCGGCTTGGGCGAAGCGTCCACATCGTAGACCCATTTTCCGCCGTCATACATCGGCACCGACACCAGGAACGGCGCCAGCGTGTCATAGCCCGCGGGCGGCACGGTCTGATAGAACAGGTACAGCCCGGGCTTCAGGCCTGTGAACACGGCGCGGCCGTCGTTGTCGATCCAGGTGCGCCGGGCGGGCACGCCGCTTTTGAGCGCCTCGTCCAAAATCACCTTCGCGTTCTCATAGGTGAACGCCTCGTTGACGTCCATCGTGAGACGGCGCAGCTCCGGCACCCAGACACAGACGGCGTTGCCGTTTGCGTCGGACGAAAGGTCGGCCACGCGCATCAGCCAAAGGTCGCCGCCGGGCACGGGGTCATAGTCGGAGAGGATGCGGAAATGGATGCTGCCCGTTCTTGTGAGATCCGGCGACGGGGCGGCCAGCGCGCCGAACGCGCAGCAAACACACAGCAGCGCGCAAACCAGCAGTGCAGCCATTCTTCGCATGGATCTCACCTCCTTTATCGTTACTTATCTTGTTTCTGTTTTCCGGCTTTCTGTTTTCCGGCCTTCTGTCGCCCGCCCGGCGCGCGGACCAGCACGAGGATGAACAGCGCGATCAGCACCGGCGCGGCCAGCGCGACGGAAACAACGCCGATGCTCACCCGCAGGGCGTCGCCCGGCACACGGATGGTCTTTGCGTCCTCGGTGGTCTCGATCCGGTGGCCGCGGACGAGCAGCCGGTGGGTGTTGATGCCGTAGGGCGTACAGGTGATCAGCGTGCAAAGGTCTTCGCCCTTAACCACGTTGAGCGCGTCCAGCTCCTGCGGGAGCACCGTCAGAATCTGATCGACCTCATAGGTCAGAACGTCGTTGAGGATCCGCAGCGTGAACACGTCGCCGACCAACATTTTGTCGAGGTCGGTGAACAGCTTGGCCGAGGGGAGGCCCCGGTGGCCGGAAAGCACCGTGTGGGTGTTTTCTCCGCCGACGGGCAGAAAGCTGCCCTCGATGTGGCCCACGGCGGATTGCAGCACGGATTCCGAGGTGCCGTGATAGATCGGCAGATAGACGCCGAGCTTTTTGATTTCGATATAGCCCATGATGCCGGTACCGGTCACGTCGAGAAGCTTGAAGTAGCTTTCCTTGCGCGGCTCGGGCAACACGAGCGTGTAGCCGTCGTCGAACAGCTTTTTGTTGTAGGCGTGCGCTTCCTGCAGCATTTGCTCGATCTTGTCGGTATCGAGCCGGCTCACCGCTTCCTGATAGCCGGAAATGGCGCGCGAGGAATGCAGGGAGTTCCAATAGTTGCTGACACTGGGATACAGCAGCAGGGACAGTCCCACAAACAGGACCAATAAGATAAGAATTGTGGTCTTTTTTGATTTCATTGCGGGATTCTCCCTGTTGTTGTCGAATGGCGGCGGATGGGAGTCATACCCATGAAGCCGATCAGGACCGGGAAGGGCGGGCGATTCGCTCGCCCTTCCGTTTGCGCAAAGACGCCGACATTTGCGGGTCTTGTCACGGCTTCATGGTTGACAGGTTGCCGATGATTCGTTCAGCGGTTGTTGTTCTGTGCACCGGAACGAATCAACGGCTGCACAAAGGGTCATGGCTTCGCCTCTTATGCTTCGGCGGCCGCAGAGCGTCTTTTCGCAATCAGGATGATGGCTGCGCCGAGGACAAGGATGGCACCGACGATGTAGAAGATCGTGGTACCGATGCCGCCGGTGGAGGGCAGCTCGGAGCCGGACTGGTTGATGACCTCAACCGTATCAACCGGATGAGTTACCTGCGCTTCGGTTGTACCGGTATCTTCACCGAATTCATCAGTCACAGGAACTTGGATTGTTTCCGTATAGAGCGTGGTAGTCCAACGATTGTTGCCGTCATACGCACCGCCCGGAGCAGTTGTGTCACTGTAAGGCTTGATTGTGACTGTCTTGCTGTCCTTCAGAAGGTTGTAGCCTTCCGGCGCTTCGATTTCGGTCAGCGTATAGGTTTCCGCATCAAGACCTTCAATGTGGTATTTACCATCGGAGGAAGTCAGTTCGGTCGTCAGGTTCGCGCCGTTTGCTGCAATTTCCGCATCGGTTGCTACTCTGTAGCTGTTGCCGGTCTTCACGAACTTGATCGGAGAGGTTTCACCGGTTCTTGTTGTACCAGCAGTTCTTTCCAGTTTGAATTTCGCACCCGGAAGAAGATTGCCTGTGCTGTCAACCTTGACGATATCGAAATCGTAGGTGTAAACGTCAACTTCCTTATGTGTCGTCTCCTGATTGGAGTAATCCAGCCAGGTTTCATTGGTGTTGGGCGTCGCATAGATGGTTGCATTTTCATTGAGCTTCGCAGTGTAGACGATTTCAACAACGTCACCGGCATCCAACGCGGCAACAAGCGCTGCCGGAAGGGTGATTTCAAACGTGCAACTGTCTGCCGGGTCGGTATCCGCACTCAGGTTCGTTAAACTGCTGTCAAGCGTAAGCGCATCACCCTGGTCATCCTTGAAGGTGAAAGTGAAAGAGTTTGTATCCAGAGTCAATCCGCTGGCCATTACATCGTGGATCGTAATCGCTTGGTTGGTACCAGCGCCGTCCGTCACGGTCAGTTTGAAGGAAACCGTATCGCCGATGTCGGCGTCTGTCGCTTTGCCCCAAGTGGTATCCGTTGCATCCGGGCCCTTCACATCCTTGTCGATGTCGGGAACATCGTTCTTCTCACGGATAAGCGCGTTCGGCTCAGTCGTGTCAAGAGAGCAAACCGCACCAAGGGAGGTTGTTACGAAATAGTAACCTGCAGCGAGGCCGGTGATTGTCGCAGTACCGCGATTGAGATTATCAGGATCATCATACTCCGCAGATGTTGCGGGGCTCGAAACCGTGGCAGGTGTTGCGTTTGCAGGTGTTTTGCCTGTGACGTTATCGGCAAGCAGGCTCGCAAACTCTGCAGCATCGAATTGGGGGCCGGCGGTCACTGTCCATGTAATCCCATCGGACGCTGTGGACTTTGTGAAAACAAGGTTGTTCACCGTGAAGGTTCCGGCGGTCGTTTCTGCCGCTGTCGGATGTGTGGTTGCAGGAGATGTCGAATAGTCGGTTGTAACAACATTCCACCATTCTGAATTGCTCTTAATGCTGTAAGAGTAGTTGTTGTGGAAGCTTCTGCCGTCAGGGGCAGGTGCATCAGGTGCATCGTTCGGATTGGGGGTCGCGCTGCCAGAATAGGTTACGTCAAAGATCTTGTAAGCATTGTACGTTTCTTCCGGCACAGCGTTGTCGATGGTGATCGAGAAGTTGCCTGCATCTGCAGCAGATGACGCGCTGCCGGTAACCGGTTCCGCCGGCGTGCCGCCTTCCGCGAACGCGAAGACGCTCAGCGAGAGGACGAGCATAACGCTGATGAGAATAGCTAAGAATTTTTTCATGGTTTGTGTTCTTCCTTTCTTCTATTTTTTTGATTTTTAGATTTTGGTTTGTGGGTGTTCGGATGAAGTTTTGGTTTACATGTTTCGGTTGTAGGATTGCTGCGCGGCGTTCGGCGTCACAGCCGCGCGGCTTCGTTTGCTCTATTATATCGGCAAGGTTGCCCCTGCCGGACATAACCTCGGTTTATTGAATCATGCGGATTTTCCCCGGCGGCCAGACGCTGAACAGCACTTTTCCGGCAATCTGGTCGCGTGTGACGGTGCCCACCGCGGTGGCCCGGCTGTCGAGCGCCTTGGCGCGGTTGTCGGCCAACACGAAGTAATGGCCCTCGGGCACCTGAAACGGGAGGTCGATATCCGTGGTGTCATAGGATTTTTCGCTGAGATAGGGCTCGTCGTAGTAGTCCCCGTTCACAAACACATTGCCCGCTTCGTCAATGTCGAAGCTGTCGCCGCTCACGCAGACGACGCGCCGCAGCAAGATGCGGTTGTTGAAATAGAGACCCACAATGTCGCCCGGCCGGTAGGTGCGCTGCTTCACCAGCGCCACGACCTCCTCTTCGCCGACGGTCGGCTCCATCCCGTTGCCATAGACCTTCAGCACCGGCAAAATGAACGTGGAGACCAGCACGGCCAGCGCGGCGATCACCAGAATCGTATAGGCGGCGGCGCGCATGGCCCGGCGAAAGCGGTATTTCCCCGCTTCGCGCGCAAGCTCCTTTTCAATTTGCTGGAGCGTGGGACGCGCTTTGTCGGGCGGCTTCGGCGGGGGGGCTGCCCGCGGCGGCGGGGCTGCCTGCGGCGGAGAAGCCGCGATCTCTTCCGGCAGGTCGGTCACTTCAAATGTACCTCTGCCCTTCGGTTCGTCAAGCATCGCGGGTTCCTCCTTTTGGCGGCGCCGCCTGGCGCTGCACGTTATAGACATATTGGTCGGCGGCCTGCTGCGCGGCTTCAAAGATGCCGCTGAGCTTCAGCGCGGCTTCGGCGATGGAGCCGCTTTGGGCAATCTTCAGTTCGCGCTGTTTCATCTGCTGTTCGAGCAGCTCGTTACGTGCGCGCAGGGCTTCGTTTTCGCGCTCGATTTCCAGCAGCATCTGCAGCAGCTTGCTGCGGTTGAGCCGTTTGAGTTGTTTGTCAGTCATTGTCGTCATTCTCCGTCTCTTGTTGATATTTTGGGAAAAAGGGCGCATTTTACAGCATAATTATACAGAATACATTTTAGCACCTTACCGCAACAATATCAAGGCTTTTTTTAAAAAAAATTGATTTTAAAGAATTATATTATCTATATGGAGCAAAATCAGAACAAAAAAGCGCAAAAAAAGAGTCGCCGCATGGGGCGACCCGCGGGTTCAACGCGCACCGTTCGCGGCAAAAGAAAAAACCGCAGCCGCCTGACAGGCGACTGCGGGGGGATTTCAAATCAAAACTGATATTCCACCGCGCTGAACGGCAAGGTGACAAACTGGACGTAATCGGCGCCGCCGAGATAGCAGAACCGAATGCCGTCCTCCGCCAAAAACCAGGTGGAATCATAGATTTCGCGGCCGACTTTTTCAAATTGCTCGCGCTCCACAAAGCTCGTTTCGCTGTAAACGCGGGCCAGCTCGTCCTGATAGCGGCCGAAGTCGCTGCCGAAGACGACGTCCTTCTTGAGAATTTCGCCGGTCTCGGTCGCCAGCGTCACGCCGGAATAGGTCACCGACGGGAACAGCGGCACCTGCGGCAGTTCGGCAAGCGTACCGGCTTCTTCGGCTTCCTTTTGCGCCTTTTTGCGCGCCTTGGCAATCGTTTCGGGCGTATAGGACGCCACCTCGTCGAGCAGCGAGATGTGGCCGTTTTTGTCATAGGTCACAGTGGAGATCACATAGGTATAAGCCGGCAGCAGACCGGTGTCATACCCGCGCTTGAGGTAGCGCTGATAGCTCTCTTCGGCCTCGGCGGCCTTCTCCTTATAGGACTTGATGATCTCGCCGTAAAGCGTGTTGATCGTCACCGCCGTGCGGTCGGTCATGTCTGTGAAATAGGGATAATCGATCACATAGGTGGCGTATTCGGTCTTGTCGTTCGCCTTGGCGGTGATCACGCGCTGGCGCATTTCATAGGGCAGCGCACCGCCGTTTTGGGTTTCCGTCGGCATGCCGTCGTCGGTGAACAGCGGCTCGGCGGACAGACTCAGCAGATCCCAAACGCTGGTTTCGCCCTCTTTTTGTAACTTTACCAGGCAATAGACCGGCGTTCCGCTTTGGGTTTCACAAACAAGATAATAGCTGCCGTCCTCGGTGCGTTTGGAGGAAACAAGCGTCAGCGCGGTTTCCTGCTTGGCGCCGGTTTCACCCTCCAGCGCGGAGAAATAGTAATAGCCGTCATAGAAGTAGTAGTCGGCGCGGTTGGCCCAGCCGATCAGCTCCAGGTCGAACTGCGAGGCAATGTTGGCCAGCTGAGCAAAGGGGATCTTGTAATAGCGCCAGCCGCCGCCCTCCAGCGCAAAGCGCTCGGCCGGGTCGGCCTTGTCGGTGATCGGGTCGGGCGCAGGATAGAACGCGGCATACAGGCCGTTGGCGTTCCCCGGCTCGAGCAGATTGAGGAAGGCATAGTGGCCCATCTCTTCAAAGTTGATTGTTTTGCCGAAGAACGGAGAAAAGTTCGACAAAAATTCCAGGCAACCCTCTTTTTCGGTCTCGGGCAGCGCGGAGAGCGCCACGGTCTTCACGGCGTCGTTGTCGGTCTTGAACACGTCGGTGTACGCGTTGACCACGGTCAGCGCCACAATCGCCACGACGCAGAGCAGGCAAAGCGCCTTGACCCAGGCCGCGCTGGTTTTGGCCTTGCGGCTTTCCCGCGGGCGCTGCGGCGCATGGACCGCGGGCTGCGGTGCGGGCGCTTCCTCCGGCGCGGGCGCTTCTTCCGGTGCGGGGGCTTCTTCCGGCGCGGGGACTTCTTCCGGCGCGGGCGCTTCTTCCG
>JAEEGL011678567.1_pt1 | contig 18655 bp, 10 predicted proteins | sample 9134231 | NCBI WGS metagenome assembly JAEEGL01 (sample SAMN16246548, study PRJNA631951) | gut metagenome | biome: gut microbiome; feature: rumen; material: fiber-attached | host: Bos | place: Iran: Karaj | collected 2018-10 | reverse complement strand
TGATAACGACGGCGCAGGAGCAGATTGTGACAATGGCCCGGAAGAATGCGGGGATTCCTGCAATATTGCTGCTATGGAGAGTAATATAAAGCAGGAATGGTACCTGTTTATAGAACTTACAAAATGGCGTGTCAGTGTTGAAATCGACGGAAAGTTCATCGGAGAGGATGAATCCCTGTGTGCTCCGTTCCTGTTCGGACCTGTGATGCTGACAAACGGCACTCATCATATAAAGGTTACGGTCGACAACTCAATGCTCTATCCGTACCGTCCCGACGCACATTCGGTTTCGGACTGTCTTGAGGCAGGCTGGAACGGTATGGCGGGAAGGATCGGGCTGATCGGAGCCTCCGAAAAAGACAGGCTCATTTCCGACCAAAAGACATATGCCGCAGAGCATCCCGTCAGTGTTGAGGTTGTCGGAAGAAATATAGTTGTAAACAAAAAAGCCGAATACATGCGCGGAACCCATTTCGGGGGCGGATTCCACGAAACAGTGTATCCGCCGTATGAAAGACCGTATTGGGACCGGCTCATGAATACAGTTAAGGAATGGGGATTTAATTTTATACGTTTCCATTCGTTCTGTCCTCCCGAGGCTGCATTTGCCGCAGCCGATGAAGCGGGAGTGTTCCTGCAGGTTGAATGCGGAATGTGGAATGTATTTGATCCTGAAGATTGCGGAATGTTCGACGTTCTGATGAAAGAGACCCGTAAGATCCTCGAATGGTTCGGTCATCATCCGTCATTTATCATGCTCTCACCGACCAACGAGCCGGGCGGACAGTGGTACGGGCCTCTTAAAAAATGGGTCGTTCTTGCAAAACAGATAAATAAAGAGCTCGGGTACGAAGGCCGCAGGCTGTTTACAGCGCAGTCGGGATGGTTTTATGACGTTCCGCCGGCGGAGATTACCGGCACTGATTATATATATTTTCACCGGTCTGCCTATGGCCCGATACACGGCGGAATGATAAGGAACCGCTGGGGCTGGAGAGGCAGGGATTATACACCTTCTCTTGAGGGCTGCAGACTGCCGGTTCTTGCGCATGAGATGGGGCAGTGGTGCGCATATCCCGATTTTGACGTGATCGACAAGTTCACCGGTGGCATCAGAGGCGGTAATTACGAGATATACAGGGATAATGCCGCAGAGAACGGTGTACTCAAATATAACAGGGATTTTGTATATGCCTCGGGAAGAGCTCAGTTAAGGCTCTTAAAAGAAGATTTTGAGGCGAATTTCAGGACCAGGGAGATCACAGGTTTTGAGTATCTTGACCTGCATGATTATCCGGGGCAGGGTACCGCACAGGTTGGGATCCTGGATGCATTTCTGGACAATAAGGGATATACTACACCGATAGAATTTAAGACTTTTAATTCTCCGCTGGTGATCCTTTCAAGGATCGACGGCTATGTATATAAGAATACCGACAAACTGAAGGCTTCATTTGAGATATGTAACTTCAGCGGAGCGGATATTTGCGATGCGCGCTTGGAGTTGAACATAGGCACGTATGACGATGAAGATGAGCGAAAACAGCTCATTGACGCAGCTTATGCCGCAGGGCGCGACGGAGCTTCAAGGCCGGGAGACCGGAAGCAGGTGTTCAGCGGTATTTTTGAGATCGCAGACACTCTTGCCGGGCAGAATACATCTGCAGGAAGCTTTGAAGCGGACCTTTCGCTTATATGTAAGAGTACTGGGGCGCTGCTCACAGCTTCATTTATCGATAAGGATAACAACTGCCGTTCCGTAAATTACTGGGATCTGACGGTATTCGCGGAAGAGAAATGCGGGACGGATCCGGGTGATGCCGGTAAATCAGAAGATAAGGTATATTATGTGCGGACTCCGGAAGAAGCAAAGAAACTGCTTGATCTGGGCAAAACGGTAGTATTCAGTCCATACCTGTCGGATATGGATTTTGAGTGTCCTCCGCCCGGGATCCGCAATATATTCTGGAATGCCCAGATGGGGCCTTCCTGGTCAAGACCTCTGGGAATTGTCGTTGATACGGATAATCCCATATTTAAGCATTTTCCGACCGGAAAAGCCGGAGGATGGGAATGGGAGGATATCCTTGAACATGCAAGAGGGCTGAATTTCAATCCCGATCATGAGAATATCGTTCGCGTTGTGGATGACTGGAACCGTAATTTCCCGTTATCGCTGATATTTGAAGGACGCGTGGGTTGCGGAAAACTCTTATTCTGTTCTGCCGATCTTGAAGGCGGATATGCCGAAAGGCCCGCGGCTGCAACACTTAAAAATGCACTCATTTGCTATGCCGGATCAGAAGAATTTGACCCGGAGCAGGAGATAAAATGGGATGATGTCTGCAGGCATCTGAAACCCCTGTACAGAGGGATGGATATCATCGAAAGTGTGGAGCTGACCGGAGGGAATGACAAGACCGGCTGTCCGAACCGGGCGGGGAATGAGAAGGATAAAACCGGATCAGGGGATGAAACGGATCCGAAGAACAGGGATCTTTCGAAAGAACTTGAGAAGCTCACGGATATCAATCCCAACATTCCTTTCAGATATGAGCCTGAGGAGTTTCCTGTAAGCTTCAGGATAAAGCTTAACAGAGCGGTTGATATTGAAAGACTCTATGTACTTCCGATCCAGAATGACAGGGATTTCCCGGGTGTGATCAGGAAATACGGGATAAAGGTCAACGGCAGGGAATTTGGCGGTGAATGGAAGAACGGATTTGAGACACAGTACTCGGACCGTATCAGCGAGCATGCCGATGAGCTCGAATTTACTGTTTATTCAACATATTCCATGGGAACCGCAACGAGATGGTATGAGGAAAAAACAGGTTATTACAGGAGGACCGGAACGGAACCGCTGCTGATCACGGCAGCTTCCCTGGGAATCGAATATAAAGGCGCGGACGGATTCCGCAGAAACGATGACCTTTTCTGGAAGGGCGAGGTCGTAAGACTTAATGTGACAATAGAACAGTAAAAAGATATCATTTTCAGATTACGGGGTTTGAACATGAAATTACACAGATTAATGGGTAATACGGGATATACGACTTTCGGCTGTATGTGGGAGAAGGGTAGCTGCAGTCAAAATGCCGACTACATTTGTAGAACTTCCGATGGCAGGAGTATTCCCATTCAATCGAGAATAACTGCCCTCTGGCCCGACGGTTCGGTCAAATGGATCGCACACACCGCAGATTCGTTAAAATGCGGCAATGATATCATTGTTTTGCCTTTGGATGCGCTTGATACGGACCGGGTTCCGGCTTCGGAAGGCGGAACGACAGAGGGAATGCGGCTTACAAAGCAGGATGACGGCTTCTGCATCTTGAACGGACAATTGATAATAAAGATACCGTTCTCGGGCGACTGCCTTATATCCGAAGTCTTCGAATACAGCAGGGATACCATACATAATGCGGTATCAGATACTCCTGAATGTCCGAATGCTTCGGAACATCCGAATTCTTCAGAATGCACAAACGCAGCAGGGCAGAACAGTAAAGGTCCGGCGGATCTCCGGACGGTTGCCCGCAGATTCCGGCCTGACCTTGTCCTTACCGGTCCGACCTGCATCAACGGGAATCCCGCATGGGAGGAGAGACATTTTTCAGGCCGCATCGACAATGTGACGGTTGAGGAAGAAGGCCCGTTGATGTGTGCCTTCAGATTTGACGGAACCCATATCGATAAGACCGGTGTAGAAAGATTTCGCTTTGTAATAAGGCTTAAGGTTTTTTATAACAGCAGGGAATTAAAGTTTACCCATACATTTATTTACGACGGAGAGCCGGAGAAGGACTATCTGAAAGCTCTTTCGGTGGTGTTTGAGATGCCTGCACGGGGTGAAATGTACAACAGGCATATCAAATTTGCGACCGATCACGGAACCTTCCATGAGTCGGCAATGACAATGATCAGCTGGCGGCCTCGTGTGCCGAAGGGCCTGCATGCTGCTCAGATGAGAGGAGAGCTTCTCAAGCCCGAAGGAGATGAGCTTGCTGCAGTCAATAAGATCATGGAGGATATACCTTTCTGGGATACTTATGATCTGTGCCAGGACAGCGATTCTCATTTTGAGATCAGGAAAAAGCTTGAAGGCGACGATCTGTGCTATATTGACGCTTTGAACGGAAACAGGGCCGGTGGTGCCGCATTTGTGGGAACCGCAGCAGGCGGAGTCATGTTTGCGATAAGGGATTTCTGGGAAAAATACCCTTCGGGATTTACGATCGAAGGGCTGACCGGGGACAATATAACTGTCCGCATGCATCTGTGGTCACCCGAAGCAAGACCGTTTGATTTCAGACATTATGCAAGACGCGGATATAATCAGGTCTGCTATGAAGGCTATGATTATAAGGGCGCGGATCCGTACGGTATCGCATGTACGAATGAGCTGAGTGTGAAATTCACGCAGCCGGGCATGGTCCCGGGAGAGAAAGCCGGTGCGGTTTCCCGGCAGATATCGGGAGAGAAAGCAGGAGATGATTCACAGCAGATTCTTTCGGGAGAGAAAACCGGAGCTGCTTCACAGCAGATGTTGAAAGAAGAAAGAATAGGGTGTGTTTCACGACAGGATGCTTCAGCGGCCGGATCAAAAGATAACGGGATTACAGAGAATAAAGTAACATACATCTGCGTATCTGATGAGGACCTGCTTCAATATGCCTCGGATATCAATACTACGACCCTGTTTGTCGGTGATCCGGAGTATTACCATGATCTGCGTGCATTCGGCTACTGGTCGCTCGTAAAAGATGCACGATCTGCCGGGATCGATGCTGCATCGCAGTCCGAAATGCGGGACAATAAAAGCGCAACAGATCTGCAGAAGAAGCTTGAGAAGGATCTGGCACGCTGCTTTGATTTTTATAAAAATGAAGTTGAGCAGCGCAAATGGTACGGAATGTTCAACTACGGCGATTTCATGCATACATACGATCCGGACAGGCATGTATGGCGCTATGATGTGGGTGGTTACGCGTGGGACAATACCGAGCTCGTACCGACACTGTGGCTGTGGTATTACTTCATGAGGACCGGAAGAGCCGATGTATTCAGGCTTGCGGAGAAGCTGACACGCCATACATCAGAGGTCGATGTCTATCATATCGGCAAATACAAGGGCATGGGTTCGCGCCACAATGTTATCCACTGGGGCTGCCCGTGCAAGGAAGCACGTATCGCGATGGCCGGACACCACAGGTTTTATTATTACCTGACAGGTGACAGGCGGCTTGAAGATATATTTGACGAACTTAAGGACAATGAGGAGACCTTCTTAAACCGCGATCCGCTCGGTGATTTTTATCCGAAGGAAGCGATGGTCGAGCCTTCTCATGCCAGAAGCGGGCCTGACTGGTCTTCACTGTGTTCAAACTGGATGACGCAGTGGGAGAGGACAGGAGATACAAAGTACCGTGACAAGATCATGGTTGGTACGGAAGATATTGAAAATGCACCGTTAAAGCTTGTTTCGGGACCTGATTTTGAGTTTAATCCGAAAACACTGCATTTAAGATATATTGGGGAACGTACCACGGGAGGGACTCATCTTCAGATCTGCATGGGTGCCCCGCAGATCTGGGCAGAGATGGCGGATTTGCTCGATGACGATGAATGGCGCGATATGCTTGCTCAGTACGGAAGATTCTATTTCCTGCCCGATGATGAAAAGCAGAAGGAATCGAACGGACTGATAGGCGACAGACAGTTTACGATCCCGATGTTTGCATGCGGGATAGGAGCGTATGGCGCAGCAAGACTTAAGGATAAAGAGCTGGCCGAAAGAGTGATAAAAACTTTGCTTGATGCCCAATACAAGGATTGTGACCCGGAAGGCTTTGTGGCACATACAGTAAAGGATGCCGGCAATAACGGCGAACTTGCCGAGATTCCCTGGATCTCGACCAACCATGCGGCTCAGTTCTGCCTGAACGCGATCATGGTGATGGAATTTCTGGAAATGAAGTGAATTCAGTAACGGATCGGTGACGTAACAGATCGGTGACGTAGCGGATCGGTAACGTAACAGAGCCCCGGAGTAGTGGATCAATGCAGCAACGGCTGCGGACGATCCGCAGTTAATGCGGTAAAATAACAGGATCACGGAGGTGCGGATGAATCATTACCTTGCAGTGGATATCGGTGCTTCAAGCGGGCGCCATATTCTCGGAAGTATAGAGAACGGAAAGATGACCGTTGAGGAGATATACAGGTTTCCAAACGGGATGATCGAAAAAGACGGTCACAAATACTGGGATACAGAGGCGCTTTTTAAGCATATTCTGGCGGGCATGAAAAAATGTGCCGAAATCGGGAAGATCCCGGCAAGCATGGGGATAGATACGTGGGCTGTCGATTATGCGCTGATCGGCAAGGATGGCGAACTTGTATGTCCTGTATACGGGTATCGCGACAGCCGGACCGAAAAGATCGACAAAGAGGTTTATGAGCGTATTCCGCTTGACGAACTGTATGCAAGGACCGGAATACAGAAACAGCCTTTTAACACGATCTATCAGCTTGCGGCAGCGCTTAAGGAAGAACCGGAGAGTCTTGAAAAGGCTGAAATGATGCTGATGATCCCCGATTATTTCCACTATCTGCTCACGGGATGCGCGGTTACCGAATACACAAATGCCTCGACCACACAGCTGCTTGATCCCGGAAAATATGACTGGGATCTTGAACTGATCGAAAGAGTCGGGATCCCGAAGCATTTATTTACGAAAATAGCTGAACCGGGTACGGTTCTCGGAGATCTTAAAAAGGAGATCGCCGATGAAGTCGGTTTTAACTGCAAGGTGGTGCTTCCGGCAACCCATGATACGGGATCCGCGGTAGTTGCGGTGCCTGCCGGGGACTCAGACGACTATAACACTTTGTATATAAGCTCGGGAACCTGGTCGCTGATGGGAACGGAGCTTATGAAGGCAGATACTTCCGCTGAGAGCATGGAGAGAAATCTTACAAACGAAGGCGGATATGAGCACAGATTCAGATATCTGAAAAACATCATGGGATTGTGGATGATCCAGTCTGCAAAAGCCGAGCTGGTGCCCGATATGAGCTACGGCGAGCTGTGTGAGGCTGCGTCGAAGGAGACGATCCGTTCGATAATCCCCGCCAATGACGGCCGGTTCTTAAGTCCCGCAAATATGACCGAAGAAGTTAAGGCAGCCTGCAGAGAGAGCGGGCAGCAGATACCCGAAACACCCGCACAGGTCGCAGCGGTCATCTATAACAGCCTGGCTGCATGCTACGCCGAAACCCTTCGCGAGATAGAGGAAATGACCGGAAAGCATTATGACTGCATACACGTGATCGGCGGCGGGTCAAATGCGGATTATCTGAACAGGATCACGGCGAAGGCCTGCGAAAGGACTGTATTTGCCGGACCTTCTGAAGCTACCGCGATCGGTAATCTGCTGGTACAGATGATCGCAGGCGGAGAGGTAAAAGGACTGAAGGAAGCCAGGAAGCTGGTATTTGATTCATTCGATATACGGGAATATGCGATCTGAGGATTTATGGAGAGAGCTGATATATTGATGAGTATGGGAATCCGTAAACCATATAGAAGCTTAAACCATAGAGAAGCTAAACGATAGAAAACCGTAAACTGTAAAAATGATTTAAATATATTCCCTTAAACAAATACAAATAACAACGACAGCTGTAGAAAAGCTGCATAAATCGAAAGTACATAATAGAAAACACAGGAGGAGAAGGTATGAGCTACGCAGAAGCAAAAGAAAAGTACGCAAAACTGGGAATCGACACGGACAAGGCGATAGAGACACTTAAAAAAGTGCCTGTAGCGCTGCATTGCTGGCAGCTTGACGATGTCAAGGGCTTTGATCAGGACGGTCCGTTGACAGGAGGCATCCAGACGACAGGTGACTATCCGGGCAAGGCAACGACTCCGGAACAGTTATTTGCGGATTATGAGAAGGTTTTCGAACTGACTCCCGGAACCAAGAAGATCAATATCCATGCAAGTTACGCGATCTTTGAGCCCGGTGAGGCGGTTGACAGAGACGCTCTTGAACCGAAGCATTTCGTAAAATGGGTCGAACTTGCGAAAAAGCACGGCGTGGGCCTTGATTTCAACCCGACCTTCTTCTCGCATCCGAAGGTTAAAGACGGACTGACTCTTACAAGCCCCGATGAGGAAACAAGACAGTTCTGGATCAGACACGGGAAGGCATGTATCGGGATTTCCGAGTATTTTGCGAAGGAAACGGGCATCCCCTGTGTCATGAATATCTGGATCGGCGACGGTTACAAGGATGTTCCCGCAGACAGGATGGGCCCGAGAATGAGATACAAGGACTCGATCGAGCAGATCCTCGCTGAACCTTATGACAGAAATCTTGTAAAGCCCTGCGTTGAATCCAAGGTATTTGGTATCGGTGTTGAGGCTTATACAGCCGGTTCCGCTGAATTTACGCTGAGCTTTGCGGCTACACATGAGGGCTGCATGCCGCTTATGGATAACGGTCATTATCATCCTACAGAAGTAGTATCAGACAAGATACCGGCTCTGATGTGCTTCTATCCTGAATTTGCGCTGCATATCACAAGACCGATCAGATGGGATTCCGATCATGTGGTATTGTTTGACGACGAGACCAGGGAAATGGCCAAGGAGATCGTCCGCTGCGGCGGCATCGGAAGGATCCATATGGCGCTTGATTATTTCGATGCTTCGATCAACAGGGTTTCGGCACTCGCAACCGGCTTCAGAAGCTGGCAGAAGGCTCTTCTCGAAGCTCTGTGCATGCCCTGTGAAATGCTTAAAAACCTGCAGGATACAAACCAGCTCGGTCGGAAAATGGTGATGCAGGAGGCCGTTAAGCTCCTTCCTTTAGGTGAGATCTGGGAAGAATACCTTCGCAGGGAAGGCGTTGTGGATGATTTCGGATTCTATGATGAAGTTGAGAAGTACGAGAAGGAAGTGCTTTCTTTAAGGTGAAGTTGAAAATACGAGTGAGCTTGCTTTCCTTAAGGGAATGCAGGAAATAACCGGAAGGCAAATGCTTACTCAGGATAATCTTGAAAATATAAATACAGTGAAACTTTGAGAGGTTGATAACATGAAAATACTTGACGCAGGATTTGTAAAAGGCTTTATCAGAATGGCAAATGACGGCTGGGAGCAGGGCTGGCATGAGAGAAACGGCGGAAATCTTTCATACCGCATCAAGCCGGAGGAGGTTGAGAGTGTAAAGGAAAACTTTGAGCCCAGGGACTGGACGCCCATCGGAACAACTGTACCGGCACTTGGCGGAGAGTATTTCCTGGTTACCGGGTCGGGCAAATTTTTCAGAAACTGTGTGATCGATCCTGCCGATTCCATGTGCATTATCGAGCTTGATAAGGAAGGTGCCAATTACCGCATCCTCTGGGGCCTGGTAAACGGTGGAAGGCCTACATCCGAGCTTCCGAGCCACCTGATGAACCATGAGGTAAAATTCCTGATAAATCCGCAGTACCGCGTGATCTATCATGCGCATACCACCAATATTATCGCGCTGACATTTGTTCTGCCTCTTAAAGATGAGGTATTTACCAGAGAACTCTGGGAAATGGCAACGGAATGCCCTGTAGTATTTCCGGACGGAGTCGGAGTTGTGCCGTGGATGGTTCCCGGCGGGCGCGATATCGCAGTTGCGACGAGCGAGCTTATGAAAAAATACGATCTTGCCGTATGGGCGCATCACGGAATGTTCGCAGCAGGCTTTGATTTTGACCTGACCTTCGGACTTATGCATACAGCCGAGAAATCGGCAGAGATACTTGTCAAGGTTCTTTCGATGAGACCCGACAAGCTGCAGACGATCACGGTGCAGGATTTCCGCGATCTTGCAAGGGATTTTAAGGTTACGCTGCCGGAGAAGTTCCTGTTTGAAAAAGAGTGAAAAAACGATGTTGAGCTGTTTGGTTTTTGAAATAAATAAATGATCCACAGGAGGAAGGAAAATGGCCGGATTTGATTTTGACCGCAAACAGATTGAGGAAGTTGTAGACAAAATAGTTGAGCGCACGATGCGCATGGACCTGACCTGGGACTGGCCCTGCGGCGTGGCATATTACGGGATCAGCAAGGCTTACGAGATCACGAAGAATGAGAAGTATCTGAAGCTTATGAAGGACAGGATCGATTTCTATATCGAGCTTGGGCTTCCTAAGGTCTGGACAGTCAATACCTGTGCGATGGGGCACTGCCTGATCACCCTGTATGAAGCTACAAAAGATCAGAAATACTGGGATATCCTGATGACGAAGATCGATTATCTTAAAAATGAGGCTCTCCGTTTCGGCGATAATGTCCTTCAGCACACAGTATCCGCGAACAATGATTTCCCGGAGCAGTGCTGGGCCGATACGTTGTTTATGGCTGCATTTCTGATGCTGAGAGTCGGAGTTATACAGAAGGATGAGGATCTGATAGCTGATGCTCTCAACCAGTATTACTGGCACATTCAGTATCTGCAGAACGAGAATACCGGACTCTGGTACCATGGTTACAACAATATCACAAAGGATCATATGTCCGGATTCTACTGGGGTAGAGCAAATTGCTGGGCCGCATTTACGATGAGCCAGGTAGGGCATATCCTTCCCGAAGCTTACCTCTATCCGCAGTTCCTTGAGATCGTAGGTTCGTTAAATGAGCAGCTTTCGGCATTAAAGACCTGCCAGACCGAGAACGGTCTGTGGAGGACGATCCTTGATGATGAGGAATCATATGAGGAAATCTCGGCATCCGCCGGTATTGCGGCAGCGATGCTTGCTAAAGGCAATCCGCTCCATACACCTTATATCAACAAGTCGATCAAGGGTCTTCTTGCAAATGTTGCCGAGGACGGCCGTGTTATGAACGTTTCCGGCGGAACCGCAGTAATGAAGGACCGTGCCGGATATATGGGCATCAGCAAGAAATGGATCCAGGGCTGGGGCCAGGGAATGGCACTTGCATTCTTTGCAGGTCTGCTTGACACAGAGAATCACAGGAACGACGGCGCACTGTGATCGGCATTACCTTGCGCTTCGCCTGCTTTCACTTTGTTGAAAATGACAGAATAAAGTGAATATGGGAAATAAGCTGATTACCTTCATCTTGGGGGAATTGACGGAAAAATGAGAGCGCTTTTATCAAGGAAATAAAAAAAGATTATCAAACATAGTACGAATATATCAGAAAACCATGGGGGATGTATAAGATGAGCAAAAAAACCGGTTCGTTCACGCTTCCGGGAGAAGCGGGATACGAAAAACTGACACTTGAGCTGGCTGAAAAATGGGGTGCCGACGTGATCCGGGACAGCGACGGAACCGTGCTTTCGGATGAGATCACCAAAACAGGATATGGGATATATTCAACCATTTGCATCATCCGCGATCACAATGAATGGGCGAAGAAGCATCCCGACAAGCTTCAGCAGACCTTCCTTATGTCGGATCCGGTGACGGCCGGTTCCGGGGATTCCGTGCTTGTGATACGTCCTCTCTCGGGATATTTTACCGAACAGTTCAGGGTCAATGACTCTGCCGATTCGATCAGGTACTGGCAGGTTTTTGACCGCACCGCGGATATCGAGGTTGACAGGTCAAAATGGGCGTATAATGCCGCATCCGGTGAAGTGACGATAAACGACTGCGTCCCCTATCACAGCTATACCGTCAACTTCCTTGCATTTCAGATCTGGGAGCAGATCTCGATGTATAACCATGTCACGAATAACTGGGATAAAGAGCATCTCATGCCCATAGATCCGCGCACGCAGGAATGCCGCGATTATATGACAAAGTGGTTCACCGACTGGTGCGAAGCACATCCGGATACAACTGTAGTACGCTTTACCTCGATGTTCTATAATTTCGTTTGGATATGGGGAGACGATGAGCGCAACAGATACCGCTATTCCGACTGGGGCTCGTATGATTTTACGGTAAGCCCCAAGGCTCTTGACGATTTCGAAAAAGAGTACGGATATGCGCTTACTTCAGAGGATTTCATCAATAAAGGGCGGCTTCATGTAACTCATATGCCTCCTACAAAGAAGCAGCTCGATTATATGCGCTTTACCAATGAATTTGTTGTGGGATACGGCCGTGAACTTGTCGATATCGCTCACAAATACGGTAAAAAAGCATATGTATTCTATGATGACAGCTGGATAGGCGTTGAACCGTACAGCGATCTTTTTCCGAAATTCGGATTTGACGGTCTGATAAAGTGTGTATTTTCAGGCTTTGAAGCGCGTCTTTGCGCGGGAGCCAAGGTTGATACCCATGAGCTGCGTCTCCACCCTTATCTGTTCCCGGTGGGACTTGGCGGGCTTCCTACATTTTCGGAAGGAGGAGATCCTGCACTTGATGCGAAAAAGTACTGGATCAGCGTAAGACGCGCTCTCCTTCGTCAGCCCGTTGACAGACTCGGTCTTGGCGGATATCTGCATCTGACTGAGGGATTCCCTGATTTTGTCGATACGATAACCGGGATCATGGATGAATTCCGCGAGATCAAGGAGCTTCATGCAGACGGCGGTGTTTATACACTTCCGATAAGGATCGCGGTGCTGCACAGCTGGGGAAGCTTACGAAGCTGGACGCTTTCCGGGCATTTCCACGAGACTTATATGCATACGCTGATCCATATAAATGAAGCTCTATCGGGGCTTCCGGTGGAGGTAAAGTTTATCAGCTTTGAAGACATTCTCTCCGGCGGCGAAGAGACTACGGAAAAATGCTGTGATACAATCTCATGCTGTGGTGAGGAGAACGGCAGCAACAAGGAAGATCAAGCTGCGGAAAAGAAAAATGTTCTCAGCAACGTTGACATCATTATCAACGCAGGCCGTGCAGGCTCCGCATGGAGCGGCGGAGATGTCTGGAAGGATCCGGAACTTGTGGCTGCTCTCCGGAAATGGGTCTATGAAGGCGGTATTTTCATCGGTGTAAATGAGCCTTCGGCCGTTCCTGACTCAATGTACGGATTTGCAATGGCAGATGTCCTTGGCGTGGGGCTTGATGACGGGGCAAGAGTATGTCACGGAAAATGGGCCTTTGATATTGATAAGGAGCTTGAGGAGAGGGTAATTGCGGGACTCGGCACCAAGAAGGCAGCGAATGGATCCGGTTCGGATGGTGTTAAGCTCCCCTGTAAGCCCGATATTTACCTGACAGACGGAAAAGCCCATGTATTGGCTGAAAAGGACGGTATCCCCGTATTTACGATGCATGAATACGGATGCGGCAAGGGCGTTTACCTGACCGGTTTTGAAAAGAACAATATAAGCACAAGAATGCTCTTAAATCTGCTGATGGCTGCCAAGGGTCTTGATAAGGAACAGAACTATATTACCGATGATCCCGACACCGAGTGCGCATATTACCCGGGCAGCGGAAAGCTGGTAGTGATCAATAATTCCGAGGTTGAAAAGCATACGGAAGTGAGAACGGAGAAGGGAACGATCGGATTTGACCTGAAGCCGTTTGAGACTAAGATAGATAAGATCTGAAATTAAGGAGGTTAATTATGATCAAAGGATTCAAAATGAAGCTTTACCCCGGCATGGAAGCCGAGTATGAAAAGAGGCACAACGAACTGTGGCCTGAGATGAAGGATATGATCCATGAGCACGGGGGCAGTAATTACACCATTTTTCTTGACAGGGAAACTCTCACACTCTTCGGATATATCGAGATCACTGATGAGAAGCTCTGGAGTGAGAGCGCGGATACCGCGATCAATCGTAAATGGTGGGATTTTATGGCCGATATCATGGAGACCAATCCCGACAACAGCCCGGTGGCGATCGACTTAAAGCCGCTGTTCCATTTGGACTGAAATATTTTCATAGCCGGCAAAACACGCTGAAGACAAACACCGCTGCAGTTCCTTGTAAATACGCTGCAGCGGTGTTGTTGATAACAACTGTTTGTCTGAAGATTGCAGAAAAAGAACTTCTCCAAGGAATTGGGCTATCTCTTTTAATTTCTCATCTTTAGTATCTCCAACCTCATTTCTGACAGAAGCAATCGGATTATGTACATTATGAAAGAGCCGCACCGCCCGCCATAGTTCAGCATATTGCGCAGATTCCTTGTATATGCTACACTGTACATGTTAACAAAAATTGGGATTTTCATAAGATCGGAGGAAAATAACATGCCGCCCGGAGGACGAATGGGAGGCCCTATCATGAGGGGCTTTATGACAGAGGAAGAAAAAGAGAGCGCGCCGAAGATAACCTTTGCGCTCATCAAACGTGTATTTGCATATCTGAAACCGTACTGGAAACAGCTGATACTCGTGCTTCTCGCGATCGCCCTGTCTTCGGTACTGAGTCTTGCGCCGTCGATACTTACAGGTAAGATCATCGATGAAGGTATCGTCGGAAGGAGCATGAGGCTGCTGATCATTTATATCGTGGCTTCGTTTCTTACCAATCTCGGCTCCAATATGATCGGAGTGCTTGAGAGCTACATCAACAACTGGATCGCCCAGCACATCACCTACGATATGAGAAATCAGATGTACGGGCATCTGCAGGGCATGTCACACCGCTTCTTTACGACCAACAATCAGGGCGATATCATAACAAGGATGACAAGCGATATTGACGGTGTCGAAAGCGTAATCACCAACACATTCAGGCAGATACTGTCGAACTCGATCACGCTCATATTTGCTATCATTGCGATGTTCCAGAAAAACTGGATCCTGGCGCTGCTCGGAATAGCTGTGATACCGCTGTTCGTCATTCCTACGCGGAAGGCCGGCAAGACCCGCTGGACGCTTACACGTGATGCTCAGGACTGCAATGATAAGATCAACGGGATACTGAACGAAAAGCTCTCTGTCAGCGGGCAGCTGCTTGTGAAGCTGTTCTGCAAGGAAGACGTTGAAATGGAGAATTACCGCAGCGTCAATTCACAGATGGTGAAGCTCAACATCAAGGAGCGAATGGCAGGACGCTGGTTCTTCGTGGTCTTAAATACGGTCACAAATATCGGCCCCATGCTTCTCTACCTTGTAGGCGGCATCCTGATCATGAAATACGACAGCAGTCTTACGGTCGGTGATATCACGGTCCTCGTGGCACTGCTTGGAAGAACTTATATGCCGGTCAATTCACTGCTTAACATTCAGGTTGACTGGATGCGTTCAATGGCGCTCTTTACACGTATTTTCGACTATTTCGATATGCCCCGTGAGATCGAAAATGCGAAGGATCCCATTACTCCCGCGAAGACTACGGGACGTGTGGAATTTAAGCATGTTGATTTCTCCTATGATCCGGACAGACAGATCCTAAAAGATGTCACATTTACGCTTGAGAGCGGGAACAGTATTGCGATCGTTGGCCCCTCGGGCTCCGGCAAGAGCACGATCATCAATCTGATCCCGAGACTCTATGATGTCTGCGGCGGAGAGGTTGATTTCGACGGCGTGGACGTGCGCAAGCTTGATCTGAAATATCTCAGAAAGAATGTCGGAGTTGTTTCTCAGGAGACTTATCTGTTTAACGGGACTATCAGGGAAAATCTTATGTATGCAAAGCCCGATGCTACCGAAGAGGATCTGATAAAGGCCTGCGAGAAAGCCAATATTTACGATTTCATACAGGCACAGGAAGCCGGTTTCGATACGATGGTGGGTAACCGCGGACTTAAGCTCTCCGGCGGCGAGAAGCAGAGGATCTCGATCGCGAGAGTACTGCTTAAAGACCCTGCGCTTCTGATATTTGACGAAGCAACCTCGGCTCTTGATTCAATCTCCGAAAGCAAGATCCAGGAAGCTATAGACCCGATCATCGAATCCCGTACAAGCATCCTGATCGCTCACAGACTTTCAACGATCCTTGCGGCGGATGAGATCCTTGTAGTCAAGGACGGCGAGATAGTTGAACGCGGCAAACATTCCGAGCTTGTGGGGCTTGGCGGAGTATATACCGAGCTGTATAACACGCAATTTAAGAAGATCAACGAGTTATAAACCCTCTCTTTACAATATTTTACCAACGAAAGTGAATTTATTCCATATGATTTCTGCTTTGTTGAAGATACTATGATCTCGGGTCGGAAGATTGTTATGGAGCACCTGATAACGGAGGGCGTGTCATGTGGAAGGTTTTCCTGGTTGATGATGAAGAAATAATACTTAAGCAGATAGAGCAGACTGTACCGTGGATGGATAACGGATTTGAGGTTATCGGCATGGATACGAATCCGGATAAGGCAGTCGGCAGGATACTGGAGCTGAAGCCTGATGTTGTTATTTCCGATCTGAGAATGCCTAAGCTTGACGGGCATACATTTATGAGAACGGTAAAGGAAGCCGGTCTTGATGTTGAATTTGTAATGTTGAGCGCTTACGGAACCTTTGAAGATGCAAGGACCTTTTTCCAGCAGGAAGGCTTTGACTATCTGTTAAAGCCGCTGCAGATACAGGAGGTGCAGCTGGTCCTTGAAAAACTGGCAAGGAAACTCGCAAAAAAGAAGCCCTTCGAAGCAGCCGTTGAAGCAAATGAAGTGAATGAAATAAATGACATTTCTTCGGTCAATCCTGCATTCGCGGAACTGATCCAATATGTAAAAAGTCATTTTGCCGAGAAATTTACCCTGTCCACGCTGTCAAAAAAGTTTGGGCTCAGCGCCGGATATATCTGCAATCTATTTGCCAAATGCTATAATACGACTTTGACCTGCTTTGTGACCAAGGTCAGGATGGAGCATGCGGTGGAATTGATGAAGGATAAAAGCTATTCTTTAAAAAATGTGGCGATAGAATGCGGATATATGGATTATTTTTATTTCAATAAGGTGTTCAGGGGCTATTACGGAGTCGCACCGAGCCAGTATACGGGAGAAACTTATAATTGATCCCGCGAAATTTACAGAAGAAGCTTGACAATTGATCTCGTGAAGTATTCCTAAGAAACAGATGATGGATCTCATGAACGGATGGTAACATGAAAGAAAACAAGTATCTCAAAAAGACCGGTCTGATAACGGCTGCGGTATTGATCCCGGTGATCTTATCGGGATTTCTTTTTGTGATGCTCAGATCCGAAGAAAGTGCGGTCAGAATAACCGTTGCAGTACCGCATAACGAATATGTCCGGAACTTTGACACGAATTATTACTCGAACTGGCTGCGCCAAAAGACCGGTTACGATATAGAGTTTACAACGATCTCGGACGGTTATGAAGAAGAGTATCTTTCAACGATGCTGAGGGCCGGAGAAGGACGTGTGGACGCGGTTTTACTGCCGGATGAAAAGCATTATATAGACATGGATATAATAGTATCGTTTGCGCAGGACGGGCTGATCGAGGATCTGACAGGATATGCGACTTCAGAGACCCGGATAAGGCAGGTACTGGATGAGGCCGAAGGTATAGAAAAGCTGAACGGGGACTTTGGCGGCCGCCTGTTTTTTGTGCCCAGGATCGATACAGGGAAAAAACGGAGCAACATGCAGGTTCTGTGGATCAATGTCGGATGGCTTAAAAAGCTTTCGATGCAGGTTCCCGAGACGACAGAGGACCTTATGGAAGTGCTCCGGGCCTTTAAAGGTATGGATCCGAACGGGAACGGCAGGAATGATGAGATACCGCTGATCTCAAACAGTACGGACGATCCTTACCGGAGCTGTTATTTCCTGCTCAATGCATTTTCGTATGTGGATCCTGCCGGGGATCATATCATAGAGGACAGAGAGGAAGCTTTTGAGGACGGTCTTAAGTACTGCAGAAAGCTGTATGAAGAGGGACTGCTTTCGGGATTATGCAATGAATACAGCCTTAAACAGGTCAGGGAACTCGTAAATGCTCCGGATGATCTGGTCGGAGCTTTTACCTCAAGAAGTATCGCCGATATAGTTTATCCGAACTGTGAGGATGTTCTGGCAAAATACATTCAGGTTCCGCCTCTGAAAGGCCCGAACGGTGAACAGCACGCGGTCGCTGTTGAAAATGATGTTTTTATCGGCGGTTTTATCCCGGCGAATGCTAAGCATAAAAAAGAAGCATTTAACCTTATGGAGATCATGCTGTCAGAAGAGGGTTCGCTGATATCCTGCTTCGGCGAGGAAAACACGGACTGGAGAGCTTCGGTAAACGGAGAACTCTCGGGTTATGGGACCAAAGCAAGGATCACCACGTTAAATTATTTAACAGGCAAGATCCAGAACAAGAATTATATGGGAACGGGTCCGATGTATCTGCCTCAGTATTATTCTGATGCGGTATCATGGAACGGCGGCAACAATATCGTGGAATACCTTGATGCCAGGGCGGTAAGAACCTATGAGCAGTTTTTCCGGGTCGAAAATAAGGCGGAAGGATCGGGAGACCAAAAGACCGCAGCGGCCGGATTGACGGAAGCGGGCGATCTGGAGACTTATATTTTTCACAATAACATAAAATAAAGGGAAATAGCTGTGATTAAAAAAGAACGGAAACCTCTGATCAGAGAACTGACACTGACCGTACTGGGTCTGAGCGCCGCAATGATCTTTATGTGGTTTCTTTTTTATGCTGTTATCAACCGTGTGATCATGCAGCGGGTCACACGGAGTATGGAGCATGTGTCGCAGCAGATCATCTCGGAAATGGAGCAGTCTTT
>JAEEGL017457253.1_pt1 | contig 18656 bp, 14 predicted proteins | sample 9134231 | NCBI WGS metagenome assembly JAEEGL01 (sample SAMN16246548, study PRJNA631951) | gut metagenome | biome: gut microbiome; feature: rumen; material: fiber-attached | host: Bos | place: Iran: Karaj | collected 2018-10 | reverse complement strand
TCCTCGATGAGATTCATAAAATCCTTGCGCTTTTCAATATCCTTTGAGGCAGACTTAGCTTTATCGGAATAAACTTTTATGAGTTCATAGCCCTTACGGTTGATGTAGTCCATGCATTCGCGAATCTGCTGTTCAATGCTGGTTACATTCTGTCTTTCGGAACTGTATCGGGCGTAAATCACCGCCCGGTTCTTTTGCTCTTTTTCTTCACTTAAATCCTGTATTGTTACTTTTACGGGCATGATTTCACCTCGTTTCATTTAATTAGTGGATATTCCTTGAATCCTGCATTTTTCCCATAGCGAATGAAATAAGATGGCGTAATAAAAAATATATTATCAAAAACAAATATATTTAAATCATTAAAATACCATTCAAAGCTTGTTTTATCAAGTATACCGCCATCATTTATTATAACACATAGGTCAAGTTCACTGATGGGATTCTTTTTAATATGTTCAAGTGCTTTGTTGTGTTTTTTTATGATGCTGTATCTAATAGTCTTTATAATTTCAGCAATTGTTCCACCGTAATAAGATCTTATTTCACCATTATCATTTAACACTAATTCTTTAACTTTAGTTTCATCTAATTCTTTTTTCCCTTTGGCGGTTAATTTTTCAAATATATATGCTTCTTTTTCATTTTGAGAAATAGCGATGGTTACTTCCAATGCACTTTGTCCATCAGGAGAAATATAGTCAAAATTATCAGGATTAGAAGGAGACATATACTCATTGAACTTTGAATCAAATGACATCGACAATACTTTAATTGCATATGGCTCAGTAATTTTCTTTTCATATCTCTCAAAAAAATCCATTGATTGTCCTCAATAATTAAAGCTTAGCGCTTTAACATCTCATTTATTATGTCGGTTTTGCTCTTTGTCAATTCTGCCGCTTCGGCATAATAATCCCATTTTGAAATTGCTTCACGAATCTGTTCTTCCGCATCCGCTGCTTCACTCTTTTTGATACCTGCATCATTTGCCACGGAAAGATAATCATTTGCTGATATATCACTGGATTTTCCGTTTATAAGCATCTGGTGTTCACTTACCCAAATGCTGTCCTTCCGGAACGAAAAAGTGACATCAAAAGCAGGCGCTAAAGACCAAACGCCTTTTTTATTCATCAGAAAAGCTATATTCTTTGTGTGATCATCATAATTCTTCGCATAATCGTTAAAAAGCATACGCTTATACAACTGCAAATAATCATTGTGGGGTAATCGGAGTTCTCTCATCACACGAATTGCATCGCTGTAAGAATATTCTCTCGGAACATTGAAATCCATATGTGCAATAGCACATAAACTCTGCATATGTATTTTCTCTCCGGTTTTGTCAATACGATCAAATCTCTTGGTCATAAAATGCGAACGGCCGTTTTCTTTGAAAAGACGACATTCGTTCATTTCTATACCGGCAGATTTGGCCATAAGATAATAAGCATATTCTATTTTCGTATATTCTCCGTCATCCGGTTCCGCATCATGATCCTTGTTGTTCTTTACGTCGTCAAATTTCAGCAGCCAATATTCATATCCGGCACCTGCACTGATTTGCCCGGAACGTATATCGTTGGTTTGCGGATTCCAGGCGATAAGAGTCTTGGCTCTTGCTCCGCCAACAGATGAACCGCTCTGCATCAGCTGCGCAATCATCTGTTCGTCATATTTTATATGGATTTTTTCTTTTTCTGACAATATTTCAGAAGCAAGCTTTGTCAACGCGTCAAGATCTATTTCGTCAGTAGTGTTTCCTATATCTATGTTTGGCTCATATTCAAGAGCGCCCATACCGCGCTTTCCCGTATAACACAATCTTTCTATAACTGAGAGGGAGCTCTCGTCTCTGCCGAGGCTTTTCAGATAATTCTTAATCACGATGTTACCGAATTTATCGGGCAACGAATCCGCTACCATACCGGGAAGGCCTTTGAAAGTCTGTTCAGACAAAGAGGGAAAAGAGTATGTTAGTTTTGAAAGAGGCATTTTCAAAGGGGAAACCTCAATGCCGCTGTTCAAAAAGAATTCATCATACTGAAAACCTATTAATCCATTATCCATTTGGTGAAGATATCCTATCGGCGTTCCCCAAAGAATAACTTTTACAGTTCTGTTATCCATATACTATCTATACCTCACTTGTCCTCTTCCCATTTCCAATGCGAGTCAATATCTTTACTCTTCTTTTTCACTCGTTTTCTTATAGTCTTATGTTCGTAAAATAATTTGAAATCGGGCTGAACCTCGGGTATCAGAATATCCAGATTATCAAGCAGATTCAATCCAAAAAGGATCTTAATATAATTGGACATTTTTGAATCGTCTCCGTTTTCAATACGGGTTTCTGTGCTGGTAGAAATACCGCATTTTTCAGCAAGCTCCGCTTGAGTGATATTTAAAGAGATACGATGCTGTTTTATACGCTGCCCTAATTCATTAAGAATAGCTTTCTCGTTTTCAATTGAACTTATTTTCATAATTTCACCTGCTTACAACTAATCAGATTTACACGATTATAATAATACAATCGTTATAATTTGTCAAGTGTGATATAATAAATGTTCTTTTGAGCAGTAACGGGATGTTATTTGTAGTAAAAAGAATGATATATACTTGACAAGCCGAATATTATGTCGTATTATTTAACTAAAAAGATGACCAATCGGACACAAGGAGAGGAAAATGTTATATAAATATTATTCGCCTACCATAATGAGTTTCAATAATATGGATTTTGAATTGCTGGAGCTGGAGCATCATATTCTTCATGAAAGAAGAAAAGAGCTTAAATTGACTCAACAGCAAGTTGCTGATTCGGCCGGAATACAATTAAGGCAGTATCAGAGATTTGAGAGCGGTGAACGTAACATATCCGGTTCAAGTGCAAGAATAATGCTGTCTGTATGTGAAGTGTTGTTATTGGATCCGTTTGTTTTTCTCGGAAAAGGAAATGAAAAGCCAGAAACAAAGTTTATCATTTTACCTAAAATTGAAAAACAAGGCATGTCATATGTGATACCGCGTCATGCTTACTACTTAATTGTTTCCGCTATTCCAAAAGGAATGGTTTGTACCAGTGATGAGGTGATTAATTGCCTCCGCAATGCATATGGTAGTGAAACTCTTGAATTTGGAAGAGATTTAAACAGTGTGAAGATTTATGCTGATCATTGTTTTCCGTTTTGGAGAGTAGTATCAGATAGAGGATACTTAATTAATGATTTTTATAGTAGCAAAGAGTATCAGAAAAAGTGCCTGGAAGCAGAAGGTGTAAAAATCATAAAATCAAAGAGTAACGACAGTTATCGGGTTGATGAGTTTGAACACCGGAGATTTGATACTAACAACTTCAATGTTACAGTTATGAAAACAAATAGAGAAATACAAAAACTAATGATAGATTATGCTGAAAATAAAACATGATAAGGATTTTATGAATAAACATCATTTGCCCCCAAGAGTAAAAACAATATATTGCTCAAATACTGTATCATAATTGTTCATTATTGTACTTATAGATTAGAGTCATATCCACTGGTAAACTGGCGATTTGAGCGCGCTCTGTATGGGTTGCCTGCTGGCTCGCCAACTGTAAGTCAGCCTTGAAATTTGGCAGCGCATTACTTTTCATGTAACCGCTCACAGATGAGATGGCTGTTTGTTTATTTGCTTGCTAATGCGGCTGCCAAACCATCTCCATTATAATTGGATTAAAAGTCGGCTTGCATCAAGCACATCGAGTTTATTATTATGAATACCCATTAGAACCAGTTTTCCTTTAAAATAAAGCAAATAATCAGCACCACGCTTCTATCCAAGCGGGGTGCTAATTATTACTAAGCTATTATTCAAAAACTATGAAATTTGCAACTAATTATATAATTTCAGCCACTAATATCACTTTCTACTCTTGCTGAAGTAACTGTCACGGGCAGAGAGCGGCTTGGTTCTTCCGGTTCATAATAGACCGAACTCCATTGCGCTGTAGTAAATTCATAGTTTTTGTAATTGTCATTTTTGACCCACATAGCCGGTCTTACATAGTACGGCACGGAAAGATCGGTTCCGTTTTGCCCTATCGAAGAAGAATATGTGTCAACAACACGAAATCTGTTTGTTTCTCCTCCAATACTCCTAAGCCACCACATACAGCTCCTGTATTCATCATCCAAATTGTCGTCGATATAACGGTATGTTTTCTGTGCATAAGGGGTCGGCTCGCATATTCTGAATCTTTTTTCTGTGAGATATTTTGTGACTTCATCGGCAGAAAGCAGAAATACATTGTCATCGGTGTCATTCCCGCCGTCAGTTCCGAATTCGGGATTTTCGGAGTTAATTATGCGTGAAAGAATTATGTTTTCTTTCTCTACGTTCGAGAACGCAGTCATATAGAATTCGGTGTTCAGCCAATTTCTAAGTTTTGAGTTTTCCCAAGTGATGACAGCGTCACTCCACTCTTCGGTATTAAAGTATCTTTCTTCGAGGGCATATCTGCTGAGCAAAAGCAGCTTGTCATCTTCTTTAGCAACAACAATCCATTCTATGGGCTCTGAACCGGACGCATCAGTGTCGATATTGTATTTGCCGAATTGAATAACACTGCCGACAGCAATTTCTTTTTCGACGGAGCAACCGGTCAATCCCATAATAATAATAATAATAACGATCATTAAAACTAATTCTTTAAATAGCCTCATAGTTTTATCTCCAAGAATTAATTACTTTTAAAGCATTCGACTTTTTATGGAGTTTGCTAACATAAGGTGTAATAATAAAAGTTGACAACTTAAATCTTTAGAAATACAGATTGAGTATATAGCATACTTTTAGTTCTCAAAAGCCATCTTGCAATTAACAGGAAACCTATCTGTTAAAAACGGCATGTCTTCTTGATAATAAACATCGTCGACGACATAGTGCGGACTGCTAGAAACACTACAAGAAGACTTATTACAAAGAAATGTGGAATAAACATAATATGATGAGGTTCCAATCCAAGAGTCTTGGTAAGTGTTATTCTTTTGAACATTATATGAGTATTTCCAAAGTAAGTCAACTTTTAATTGGTATTGTGCCTCATCTCCATATATTCCTGGTATCAAAAAATAAGTTGAAAAATCTTGATCATCGTAATATATCATAGCATATAGCTGCCATAAAACATAAGAAGCTGCTCGTAATCTCCTGGCATAAAAGTATCCCGTCCCATAATAATCTTCATACCACGCTCCACTATCACTATTAGTTGAGTAGTATTTAATTTTAAAAAACTGAAGTATGCCAAGTTCTGCTGTTCTTTGAAAACAATTCCAACAACGACAGCAGTTTAAACTGTTTTGATTACTGTTGTTGATCAAATACGCAATATGCATCAGGTGAATGTCTTTAGTAGCACCGCTCAAGTTATGATATGCAGGAACAGTACTATATAAAAAATCACTAGACCCAAACTGTGTCCCATTGTGTGTGGAAGGATTGGTTCCTTGAACAGCACTATATGGAACTATTGTTCGATGCGCGTAAATGTCGCCAATTAGATGAGCCATAATTCCTAAAACAACCAGCTTTTTCTGTTGTTGAGTTATAGCTCCTTTAGAAATCATTATACTTGTTATCACACTTTTTGCTTGAGTATACTTTTCATAATCTTCACTAGAATTATTATAAGGGCCAGTATTATTGTTATTATAATAAGCAGGATTCCAATTGGTATGATTAAACGCAAATGAATTAGAGTAACCATCAGCTAAGTCAAACAAATACTTTAACATTTTAACGTAATTCCATGAACCATGGAATTGCTTATAGTTAGAATAATCTGAATCCATATACGCGCTAATCACTTTTATATATTGTATGTCTGATGTTGTTGCACCTACTAAAATACCATCATTGATTATTTTATTGTGACCGTCTCCTCCCCACATTCCCGTGACAACTATATCATTGTTATCTTTTTTTAGTAAGACATTTTTATTAATAAGGGTTTTTCCCTTATCAAATGTAGCATCTTCCTTATATAAATCATCAAAGATTTCAAAAGCAAAACCAATATCCACGATCCCAGATCCATATTCTTCTTTGGAACCTATGTTTTTTGCACTTATCTCAAGTAAGTTTTTAATAAAATCTGATGATAAGCTTTTACATTTGGACTTTAACAAGGCAACGGCACCAGTTATATGCGGAGCTGCCATACTAGTTCCGATAGATACTGAAGAACATCCAAAAAGACCAATTGATTTTATGTTTTCTCCAGGAGCAGACATGCAGAGGTTTTCATCAACTGCAGAGCTTTTGGCGCGTGAGTATTTGTTGTCTACAGAACCAACCGATAATACTCCTGAATATTTTGCTGGATAAGACATCCCCTTATTCTGATCATTTGTATTACCGGCAGCAGCCACCACTACTATATTTTTTGCTATTAATTCCTGAATCTTTTTTTCTAAAGCGTAAGAATACTCGAAAGTTCCAAAACTTAGATTAACAACATCAATATTATTATTTACACACCAATCAAGACCCTCAATAATCCTGCTAATTGGAGATTTTAAATCCTTATCTAAAACTTTAACTGCATATAAATTACATTTGGGGGCTACTCCTATAATCCCATAACCATTGATTGGCGCACCTATTATTGATGCTACCGAGGTTCCGTGGCCATTTAAGTCGTCATATGGTAGGGATGACCCTTCACACTCATGAACAAAATCAACTCCTCCGTCAACGCCAGATTCATCCAAAGACCAACTGTCTATGCCAGAATCCAATACTGCAACATTTACGCCTGAGCCAAAGTAACCTAAATTGTGAGCTTCTGACGCTGTTATTGCCTTTATGTTCCACTCCATATGTTCATCTTGTGGTTGGACGTAAATAGATGGTTCACTTTCGGTATTAGAGGATGCTTCAACAGAATGATTATTTTCAATTGTTTCAACACAATTATTATTTAATAATATGTTATACTCTTTTTTTGATAAATTAGCTTCAACATAATTAGTGCCTATAGTCTTTCCTTCAAACATTCTGGCAATTGTATCGGCATAATTTGAATTCCTACAAACTATGATATACGGATTTCTCGGTATTTTGCTATCTAATAATCTTAAGCAGTTCAATACACTTAAAGAATTGATAGAGAACATCATTATTCCTACTAAGAATACAGAAATTAACCTTTTTAAAAACTTTATATTAATCATCTTAACACCTCATTTTACTGTTGTTTTATTATCATAAATCTCATGTAGCATTCTAATTTATAGGTAATAGATCATCTTTTGAGTTGGCTCGGACAAATCTGCCTGAGGATTTTAAATCCAAGACTAAGCCTTTGATATATTGCATATAGCTCTTTAACCGGAACTATAGGCGATCAATATTTTAAGTCTATATTTAGATAATGGATAGTTTCAATTAAGATACTTCTCCTTGCTTTTCTTTATTATTTGCAAAAGAACTAGTATTACACCAACCACATCTACAACTCCTACCAAGTATGAGAGCGGTTTAAAATCAAGTTTTTTGTTTAAAAAGTATGCAATGCAAGCTAATCCTAATAATAATGAGAGTTTCCAAAAAATATTCCAAATAAACAGGATTCTTTTCTTTCGGCGTTGTTTTTTCTTTTGCTCGACCTCTTCTTTATTCTTATACCTATTCAGCTCGTCTTGCAGCGCATTATTCTTTTCATCTTTATCTATAATTATTGCTGCTTGATATTCTATTGTAGCTTCTCTTTGCGAAATGTAATTCTTGTATTCTTCTCTGAGGGATTCAATAACATTATCCTTTTCCTTTATTGTTTCTTGAGACGTTTTATATTGTTCTTCAATTCTGCTTAAGTACTCTGGAGAAAAATCAATTATTTCTTCTATGTTATCATATTGCAATTCTTCAGGCAGTTTGGTTTTTCCTCTGAGAGCAATAATTCTAGCAGCAACGGCTTCTTTGGATAAGTCCCCAGATAAAAACTGTTCTTTTGTTTCTTTATAAGTTTTGTATGCTTTTTGAGCTACGCTAGACGATAAAACAGTTCTTGCTTTTAACAGAGCACTTGCGCTTACCGGAAACTTATCTTTAGAAAAGCTAAAGCCAAGTTTAAACCATAACAGACTAGTTATTCTGTCTAATGAAACAGCAAAGCCACAAATATTATCTATGTTATTAGTGGATTTTATTATATCTGTTTGTTCCTTTGATATCATGAGCGTTTCTTGTGAGTTTGTAACAATTAGATACTCAGATTCTAAGTCAAAGCGGTACCAATTTCCTTCCCTTAGTTTATTTATGTGGCTTATCATTTTTAATCTGGACTCTTTTTTTCTTTTATGATCTTCATCATTTTCATCATACTCATCGAATTCTATACACTCCAAATTACTTGAAAAATAATCTTCATTATAATATGAATCATTTTCATCTTCTTTTATTCCGAAACAAACTCGTAAATTAGTAAAGAAATCGGATTCTTTAATAGCAACATCTGCAGAAGATGAACATCCATCCGTGATAGCTTTCATTGCCGGTTTCTCAATCCAGTGAAACTTTTTTCCTTCAACAATTGATTCTGCTGTTGAAAAGAAGTCGTGGATTTCCTTTTTTGTTTCCGAAAAGTAGTAGAGTTCAATTACAGCTTTATTTCCGGCGTTTGCCAACTTAACTTGTTCATAAAAATCGTTTGCCAGTTGTTTGTATATGATTCCGTTATATCCTGCAAGACTGAATAGGATTTCTGTTCCCAAGTATAATTTTAATGATTTAGAAACACTTCCTATTTCATTAATATTATGACTGAGCCCAATATATATAATACTTCCTTCTCTTATTTTGTTTAATCCGCTTTGAATGGTTTCATCTTTTTCATTTTTTAAAACATATTCTCCGATTAAATCAGTGTATTTTTTTGATGTCATTGGTTGATCTTCAATCAAAAAACATATTAATTCATTTAATAAGGTTTCTTTATTAATATTATTGTTTTGATTTCTTGCCGTAATATAATCGGACAGTTCATCAATTATTTTTCGGCTGTAATTTTCGGCTTCTCCTTTTATTTCTTTGAAACATATATCCTCTGTCATATCTTCAATTGATACTTTAAACATATTGTTATCAAGACAAACGTTATTCATCTTCTTTGCTGCGGATTTAATTGCTGCCTCTGGTATTTGAAAATCAAAATGTTTCCTTAGAAACTGCTTCATTTCTGCTGTTGAAAAAGCATATAAGTGTTCTGAGATTATAATGTATTTGATAAAATCTTGAAGTAACTGATAGGGGCTTTTAATCTTTTTTTCATCTGATAATCCTTTTAGCGTTGCGAAAGAAGCCAATAAAGAAGTGCTTAATGATGGTTGTACCATTTTATTTCTCTCCAATTAGATCTTTTTTTCGTATTATTTAGTTATTGTCTCATATTAGTTTGTGGTTTCATATTGCAGATAAGCAAAGAAATGCTAGAAGATTAATATACCAATGTTTGTAGGAACAATGTGGTATATAATTATTAGTTTTGATTTCTCATATCCGTAGGAGAAATTAATAATGTTTGTAGTTTAAAATAATGAAATAGAGGCAAAGACCTATATGCATTATTGTCATGTCTTTGCCTCTAAAATGATTGATGATTCTCGTATCAACAAAAGTTATCACTAATTACAAGTTACCTCTCAACTATCTTACCAAAATACTTAATTATAAAGCTAATATATAAAAAGCGTAATTTCAATTAACAACAATCTTTAGAATTGAAAGTTGTAAAGGTATTTAAAACAACCAAATTTTCTCATAATTGATATTGGATAATTAATTGATGTAATGCACGGTTCAGGTGTTTATACTAATAGTTTTTCCTATTAGTTAATGCTGTATTGCCATTCTCTATCACAGTATAGGTGCTGAATTAATAATATTAGTTAAGATACCAAGCAAATAATAGTTGCCATAGATAAAGAAAGTTAGCAATACTCCATAAAACTGAGAGAAACCGATATGGTTTAAGAATTTATAGATATTATTAATAATTCTTTTGTCCTTAGACTGAATAATAATACTGTCTTCACAAACAATTTCGTCTTCATTAGATATTAATGAAGCACTTATTTTATGATTTCCAGCTTTAATTGGAGAATAAACGATTTCGCTTTCTTTATCTTGTTTATCTTTAATTTTTTTTAAAATATTTATTCCATCAGCGGAAGACCATTTTATTTGTCCGGAATAATATTCACCAACATAATAATTCACACTTAAACTATAATCTTTACCAACCTCTACCATATTATTTTTCTTATTACATATTAATTCACAATATGGCTCAGGTTTTTCGTTTTCAAAAAGCATATCCCAATTTACACCAAATGCATAATTTGATTCTACACTTTGAGATTTTATTATCCATCCAGTATCTATGATATAATCATAATTTGTTGTTAATATATTTACTCTATTCCATTTGTTAACATCGCCAGAATAACAGATATATCTGCAGTATTTACTGTGATAATTATTCGGATAACTCAACTCATAGTTACTGGAGAATACAGTTGTTGTATCTATACTAGTTAAGCTTAATGGTAAATCTATTCTGCAAAGTGGAATAGAGGCTACATTTGCACAGTCAACATTAAATGCATTTGCTCCAATACCAGTGATGCCTTCTTTAACAGTAACACACCAAATCTTGTCAAAGTAATTATACCATGGTTGTCGTTTTGTGTGTTTGTTATTTGAAACATACCAATCCACATTTCCTTTTCCACTTATTACTAATTCGCCAGTTTTATATAAGACCCAATTCACGTTATCTTTTTCGGTTTCGCCACATTTTCCAGAGTCTACAATACTATTATCTGCAAAAGACACCACGCTAAAAGAGAAAAAAAGTATTATAGTAATCAACAATACCGATAACGCTTTATTCATAGTGATAACCTACCTTTCTAATAATAGAGAAAATTGCGATAAAGGAATAATACGGATTCCATTATTAATACATAATGCTATTCGTTCATATATACAGCTCGGAGCTCTATTACATTATCATAATTAAACCAATCATCACCCGATTTAACTGAGATATCATAAATACAGTTACCAATACAAGGATAAAAGCCGATAACCCAAACCAATGTGTCTCCGGTGTTTTCATAGTCAATCATATACATACCATTTGGAACAATATGCATTGTTGTATTATAGTTTCTATTATACAAGTTTATTTCTGACACTGTTACATCTGTAACTATTGTAAAATATATTCCTGTCAAATATGTAACATCGTTATCACTACTTGTTATACTAATAAAGTGAGGATTGGTTTCAGTAACTTCACCAACCACTTCACCATTTTCGACAATACTCAATGAAGTGTTGTCAAGATCATAATCTGACGATAATTCCATTTCAAACTCTTTCCCCGGATATAAGTTAATACTATTGTAAGTAATAGTTTCGTCTTCGTTTCCGGAATCTATACGCGAAACTCTATAATTCATATTCCCATAATCATAGGCGGATATGTGAATAGTAATATTATCGTTATTAGGGGGAATAAAGAATGCTTTTTCATTATTATCTGTAATCCATGATACAATACCAATATCAGTTATTTCAGGATAAACTGTATTAATTTGTTGACTTTCAAATGCAACTATATCATCATTCTCGTCAGTCAAGGTTAATTCAACTGGGCATTTTGCAAGTATTATTATAGGTAATAATCCATAAGGAATTGCTTGTGAAACAAGATTAATTAACCCTGCATGACTAAGTGAATCGTTTGTATCTAACCAGTTTTGATAAGTAGACATTGTGTGGCCTAGTATTCCTAATGGTGTTTGGCTTCCGCTAATTGGATAATAAGGCATATTTACATAATAATCTATGCCGTTTCTTTTCCATTGACTAGGATGTGTTTGCCAAGAAAAAGGCATATATGTTACGCAGTCGTTTGTGTTGAGAATATTAAAAATATTAGTGTAAGCAATTGCCTGATTTCCTTCAATACCTTCGTTGACGGTCATTGGTGTTCCGAATGTATAACAATAAATCTTGTTTTGGCCATAATTAGGATTGTTGTTCATTTTTGTAGCAGCGATATTAGCTGTTGCTGCGCCTAAACTATGGCCGGTAAACACTACTAAAGGATTGTCGTTTTCCAATCCTCTATTGTTAATATAAGCTATAGTGTTATCATATATAGTATCAGCTATTTCTTCAAACGGGGTAGGATTAGCGAATTCAGATTTAATGTCCGAAAAGAAATCAGATGATGTTACGGATCCTCTTGCAACAACCATAATTATAGGACGCGTAGTTAAATGACCATTATTATCCGTAATATATATATTTTTATATCCAATTGTGTGTGCCCCTTCTTCGTTTTGGCCGTAATTGTATGTAAGCACATCTCCATAACCTTGGCCAATTAGTATCTGATTCACCGAACTATTGTGATTATATAGAAATGTTGACAAAAGCAAAGGCGATGAACCGTTTGGATAATTATAAGCCTCGAAACTAAGAGCCATACAATATTTTGCTAAAAGAGGATTATATTGATCGGTTGGGCATAATTCAATACTGTTATTATTTATGTCACAAAAATTACTAGTATATTCAGAGGTTTGTATAATATGTATGCTTTGAACTAAATCTCCGGATACAACAGTAATATTTCCAGATCTTTTAACATTATCTATGTTCTCAGTAGCAGATATAGTGATTGTTTCATCACCAGTCCCAAAGTTTTGATTAGTTGAAATCCAACTTGGAGTTGTAATTGTCCATGTTGTGTTAGAAATTATTTGAAAAGAATCTGTAAATGCGGCATAGTCCTTAATGATTTCTGTTTTATTTACAACCAGTGAAGGAGAGGAGCCTATTTGAACAACAGTAACTGAGCCTATTATTACCGAGCCAGTAACTATTTGAAGAACACCAGTTCGTGTTTTCGTCCCGAGATTAGCTGTAACTCTTGCTTTAAAAGAATCTGTAGTTTTGTCAGTATAATTTAACCAATCTTGACTTGATAATATACTCCATGACGGATTACAAGTAACGTTTATAGTTGAACTTGTCGCTGCTTCTGCTGATGTTATCCAACTCGAGGATCCAATTCCTCTAGCAATGAAGGCGATTGACATTTGGGGCTTTTGATCTGAATTATTAACTCTTGTAGAATAAAAATCCACCTGTGTTTTTGAATTCTCGTTTGATGAAGCCAACATGATGCCTTTGTTAACCCCTGTGTCAAGCCATTTTTGAGCAGCAGACTTAACTTCAAACACATATTCATTTAATGAACTGGATGCGGATACAGAAGTGATTTGGCATCCACTTACATTTTGATACCCGTTAGCAGTGTTAGAAAAGGGCTGATTGTTCCAAGAGACACTATCCGCTTGCCATGAGGTCCTGTTACTGCAATCACAAGCAACAATGCTTATATTGCTTTGATTCCATGCTTGAAAATAGTTTTCTTTATAGAGAACTAGTGTTGCAGATGTAATTACACTGCCATATTGAATTGAGGTAGGTAATGTGGTTTTAATATAAGTTCTTGTAAGATTAGTAAGGTTCTTTCCTACCCTTAGTTCATTATTGGATCTCGGCGAATTTGCAAACAATAAATCTTCAACGAAAACATTGCTTATTTCACTGGTTGATATACTAATTGTAGGATCTATAATTACAGGGTATACTCTGTCTTTCGAGTTTATCCACTCTTTGTCAGCGACAAGTGTTAATACATTTTTGTTACCTGATTTTTCAATTGATATTTTTATATCCGTGTTTTCTGCTCGGTTCATATCATACATATATGGTGCAGAAAGAATAAAAACTATATTATCCCCATCCATAAGTGTAATTGAACCGTCGGGATTGTTTTTTGGCGTTAAGCCTGAAAAATCCACATCAAATGAGTATTTATACTCTTGCTTGGGCTCATTAACTACAATGTTTTCTTTAAGCGCTCCTGAAGAAACAATATACTCAAAATCAACTCCGGGAAACACATCTTTATAGACTAAAGCATCTTTTTGATTCTTAACTGTAGTAACAGCTTTATTATACTTTTCAACTGCGATAATATCAGGATCATCGCTAGATGGATTTTCGTCATAGTTAGAATCGCTATAGATTACACTAGAAGCTAGATCTTTAACTGATGTTCTTTGAGCTTGAGATGAAAAAAAGCTTTCGCTTTTGATAGGATTAACAGAAAAAGATAACGAATATTTGTCATTTTTTGCAACAATATTGCTGCTGTCTGACAATTCATCTGGCAGTTCAATTGTGTATCCTGAAGCTCGTGGTTTATACTTGTTATCATTATCCAAGATTAAACTGTTATCTATTTCTTTCCACATTTCTCCGTTCTTAAAATGAACAGGTTCGGAGTAAGTTACAGCTATATATGAACCATCTTCACATAAAAATGTTTTTGATGATTCTTCGCGCTTATTAATTTCCTCCTTAATTATCTTTGAAGGAATATATTTCTCATTCTCGTTAAACTCCACTGCTAATGTTGTAGGGATTATTCCCGAAACTATTGTTATAATAACAGTAACAGAAATAATAGTTTTTACGAATTTTTTGAATCTCATTATTTATTCTCCTTATAATTTTAGAACTAGTTGTATGTTCTATCTAATTGCTGTTTAATGATTATACTAACATTTCTCCTTCCATTTTTTATAACGTAACGTAGTTCTATGTTAATACTAAGGCATTTTTATTCTTAAATCAACGTAAATGTAAAACTGCACACTTTTAACTACAAAACTGCATTTGATTTGCCAAGTTTTTTACGCTGTTTTTGTAAATATCCTGCTACAATTAAAACGGCCTCAAACATCAATGCGACCATTATAGGATAAGCCAATCGTTTGAGATTAAGAATAAGAAGAGCGACTAGAATAATACATGTCACAACAATTCTTATTATTGACAATTTTCTATATTTCTTAACTTCATTTTGTTCTAAAGGCTTGTTTTCTGATTCCAATGGAGACAAAACGCATATTAACATAGCAGATATAAATGCAAAAGGAACACAAGTAATACAAATGAATTGATTTGATAGGCAAAACCTAATTATAATAATAGATACAGTAATCCCAATAGAAGAAAGCAAAACGCAAATCCATTCTTTTGGTGCATGGAAACCTCCGGCATACTTCTTTATTATTAAGAAAGCAAAAAAGAAAACAATTGCTTCAATAACCAGTTTTGAAACAAGTCCGATTATTACGCTGAACACGAAACAATAAGCATTAAATATAAGAAAAAAGAGGCCAAAGGCAACGACCTCTTTATCCTCTCCGGATAATTGACCTCTTTTTTCCAATTGTGTAATAATCTTTAAAGAAAGATTATTAATCATTTCTTTTTTAACTCCATTGCATTCTTCGGAAGCTTGGGCTGAAACAGCCAAGGGGAACTGGTTGAATTGAGTTCGTTCTTTGCTGCTTTCTTTGATACATTAACAAGAAGCTTAACCGATTTTCTGTTTTCTTTCATTTTGATCACCATTGCAACAGTTTATTTTGTTGCCCTTTCAAAATATTTGTCATAAATGACGAGTTCATAATAAATCAATATTTCCAATCGTTCAATATTCCAGACACAAGTGCATATCATATTATGCAAAATTGCAAAAACCCTAATTTTTATTTACAAATACGAGCGTTTTTGCATGTTTTCCAATTTGCATTGTGATAGTAAATTTAATTCTATTCATAGCTTGGCTCGAAAATGATACGCTTTTTTACGAGGTGATCATTTATGAATAAGAAGTCAAAATATGAAAGATTTGACAAAGAACAATGGAAAGAAATCAACAAAGAAAAGGATGTAGCTTTTGGTGATCGGTTAATGATGCGTAGGAAGCATCTTGGTTTAACTCAATCTGAATTGGCGGAAATTGCAGGAGTGAGCGATAATCAGATATCTAATATTGAAAATGGTAAGAGTTTCCCAAAGTTTAATAATTTTCTTATGCTTTGTGATGCACTTGATTGCAATGCCGACTATCTTCTTTCCGGTATAGTGAAGAATACCGTATCTGAACAAATAATTGAACTGATAGCAACTCTTTCTCTTGAAGAACAGAAGACCTTGTGGATACTGCTCGACAAATACATTCATAGAGATGATGCAATTACAATTGATATTTGACTTTTAATTAAATCATGCTAAAATAAATATGGGGTGATTTTTTTGAGAGTTGTGATATGTGATGACGATAAACTGTATACCGAAGATGTTTTTGCAAATGTTCAAAACATTTTGGCGGAAAACCGATTAACTGCAAAAATCGACACTTTTACCAATAGTGAAAAACTTTTTAAAAGCAGCACTTCATATGACCTTGCCTTCTTGGATGTTGAGATGAAGCCATACACCGGTATCGAAACTGCGCGCAAATTGAAAGCAATTAATAAGAACATTGTCATCTTCTTTATCACTTCATACGATAAATATCTTGATGAAGCAATGGATATAAACGCTTTTCGATTTATTAAGAAACCACTTGACGTTAAAAGATTACGCTCAGGTGTAAAAAAAGCATTAGCTCTCATTGATAACACTCAGATTTCCTTTTATCTGAAAAAAGACAACACTATGATTACCGTGTCTTCAAATGATATAGTTTATATTGAGATAGTTGGTCGAACTACAGAAGTAGTTCTTGAGAATACAAAGTATATCTCTGCTAGTTCGCTGAGCTTTTGGGAAAGCAAATTGATTGCTTCTTTTTTTTATAGAGTACATAAAAGTTATATAATCAATATGAAATATATAACTTCATATCGGAGAGATACAGTAGAACTTGTCAGTAAATATAGAATACCAATTTCTTATAGAAAACAATCTGCTTTTCGAACAGCGTTCTTTGACAGTATAGGAGAGTGATATTATGCAAGAATTGGCACCATTGACTGCTCATATACTGGAACTTATAGTCTCATTTGCATTTATCAATAATATTTTTGGAAAGAAACCGTTGTTTGAAAAGAAAGCGACTCCTTACTTTGCTTCTGCGATTCTTTGCACTCTTGAATATGGCGTATATATTCTGTTTGATTCAACTGCAATAAATATTCTGTTATATTTTTTAATAAATATTACCCTTGCTTTTGCGTTTTTTAATGCCAATTTTACGAGTTCAGTCATCGCCTCTGCTTTTCTTTCAGCAGAATTAACAGCTTCAGAGTTTTTGTCGCTTACATTTCTTTCTTTTGGGCTTAAAAATGACTTCAGTTATTACAAAGAGTCGGTATCCATTTTTCTGTTAGCGACCCTCATAAGCAGATTTGTATTTTACATTTTCACAAAAATATCCGAATATGCTGGATTCTATCTTCAAGGCAACAGAAATGTTAGAATCCCGGTCTTCTTGTTTTTATATCCGTTGACTGCCGTTGCCATCCTTTATACTTTTTGGATAATATCTACTAGTTATACAATTACAAAACGCACAAGTGTTGCCATAATGGTTGCGTCATTTGCTATTCTTGTTTCTGTCTTCTTAACTTTCACTTTCTACAGCCGAACTTCAAAAAGGTTAGATGAATTATATAAAGAACAAAGCGAGGCGGAAAGAGTTAAAACTGACACTGCTTACTATGCCGTGTTAGATAAACAAAACGAGATGCTTAAGATGCTGACTCATGATGAAAAGAATCATCTACTTGCAATTAAAGCGATTGCTAATATTCCGGAAATCAGTGCGTACATTGATAGGATATACGGAGAGATAAAAGAAACATCAATGTTCGGTAATACAAACAATAAGTATTTGGATTTGCTTCTTAATAAATATCAGACTGAATGTGAAACAAATGATATTAAATTTGATCACTCAATAAAAACCGCTAACCTTTCTTTTATGGATTCTGCTGATTTAATATCAATGATAAGCAATATACTTGACAACGCTGTTGAAGCTGCAAAGCAATCACAAGATAAAACTATTAATCTTTCAATTAATCGGAATGGTTCTTTTGATATTCTGTCATGTTGTAATTCATGCGATCAAAAGCCAACTGTTTCAGAAGGCAAACTGATTTCAACGAAAAGAAAACCCGGTATTCATGGATATGGAATGAAAAGCATAATTAAAACTGCAGAAAAATACGGCGGTGAAGTTGAGTGGAACTATAATGAAAATGAGCATTCGTTTTGTGTAAGAATTGGATTTGTATGCAGTACATCTTAAATAAAATTAGAAATCTTCAAACATTTTAAAACTCCTTGATTGAATTTCAGTCAAGGAGTTTTTGTGTAATAAATACTATCCCCACATTTCGTTATTGTTTGACGAGGTGCAGTTTTGTAGTCAAAAGTGTGCAGTTTTGCAAATCTGTTGAGTTATTCAAAGCGCAAATATACAATTAATGAAAAGATTTGTGAAAGGATCAATAACTATGAAAACAACAATAAAACTTCTGTCAATTCTTCTCACCCTGGTTATGGTATTCCAGACCGGCGCAGTTGGATTTGCGGCAAACGCTGCCGAGAATCCGAGCGCTGAGATTGACGAGCAGGAAATCAAGACGTTTTACGACGGCGATTCCCGTATTAGCGGCGAGATAGAGGAATTGCGTGAGGAGAATGTA
>JAEEGL010244735.1_pt1 | contig 18656 bp, 18 predicted proteins | sample 9134231 | NCBI WGS metagenome assembly JAEEGL01 (sample SAMN16246548, study PRJNA631951) | gut metagenome | biome: gut microbiome; feature: rumen; material: fiber-attached | host: Bos | place: Iran: Karaj | collected 2018-10 | reverse complement strand
TGGGTCTGATGCAGAAGACCTTAAGGTCCAGGCACAGGATGCAGCGGCTGCTTATCTGAAGAACGGACTCGAAAAAGCCGGCGCTGACGGAGACGCAGCGATTGAAAAAGCTAAAGCTGAAGCAGGAGTTGAAGCAGAAAAGCTGACTGAGGCGGCTAAGGCTAAAGAGCCAGAGGCCATCAAGGCGGTAATAGATGAAATAGTAAACAAATTATAGAAAGGCGGTACTGAAGTTGGCAATCGTAGAGATGCAGAAGATCAGTATCTGTGCTTTACAGAAGCATAGAAAAGAGATACTGGAATTCCTGCAACGTACAGGGGCCATGGAACTGATCCGCGAAGATGTCAATGAGGGATTTGAGACAGTCGATACTTCTCAGGACAGATCGAATTTCGAAAAGATCGCTGATTCCTTTGATCACATTCTTGAACTACTTAAGCAGTATGCACCTGCAAAGAGTTCGGGACTTGGTCTGGAGAAGAGGCAGATAACGAGATCCGAACAGAAAGAGGTTGTTAAAAAAGTCTCAGAATATTATTCTCAGGCAAAGAGAATGATGAGCCTTGAGAAGGACATCGCAGAGGCAAAGAGTAACATCGCCCGAAAATCAAATAAAATAGCAACGCTCAGACCTTGGGAGAGGCTGGATATACCACTTAACAGTACAGGTACAAAAAAGACAGATGTCTTTATCGGAACCTTCCCGACTCTCATCGCCGAAGATGAGATACTTACAATCGCGGCAGGCGATATGGAAGATGCAGTTCCGATAGATGTAAATGTGGTCAGCAGTGAGAATCAGATGACCTGCTGCTGCGTAGTATGTACTAAGGATATATCCGCAAAGGTTGAGGAGAATCTGAGACAGGGTGGCTTTGTAAAGATGCCATTCATCACTCACAGAATTCCTAAAGATGCGATCACGAAGAGGGAACGTGAGATTGGTGAAGAAGAGGCAAGGATAAGAGCTGCCATCGATGAGATAGCTTCATATGGAGAGAACCGTTCGAAGTATGAGATAGCCTCAGATTATTACAGAACCCGTTCTGAGAAGTATAAGCTTCTGGGAACGATACCGCAGTCTAAGAACGCATTTTTCCTTGAAGGATGGATACCTAAGGAGAAAACAGAGGACTTCTGCAGTGTTCTTACAGATAAATATGAAGCGGTTGTGGAGATGGAAGATACAGCTGAAGGTGAACAGCCGCCGGTTGTGCTTCGTAACAATAAGTTTTCCGAGAATGTTGAAGGCGTGCTTGAGTCTTACGGACTACCACAGCATGGCAGAGTCGATCCGACAACGGTGATGTCATTTTTTTATGTATTTTTCTTTGGAATGATGCTGTCGGACGCAGGATACGGAATACTTATGGCCATAGTTACGGCTGTGGCGGTGAAGCTTTATCCTAGAATGGAAGCAGGCATGAAGAAGATGCTGAAGTTATTCTTCTGGTGTGGCCTGTCAACAGCCTTCTGGGGCTTCATGTACGGAGGTTTCTTCGGAGACGCGATAGATGTTATAGCCAAGACCTTCTTTGGTTATACAGGTGAAACACCGATCCTCAAGCCGATATGGTTCGCACCTCTCGATAATCCTATGAGACTTCTTATATGGTGTATGGTATTCGGACTCGTTCACCTTTTCGCAGGACTTGCGATGAAGGGATATGAGTATCTGAGAGATAAAGATATAGTCGGATTCTTCAGTGATATTATAGCCTGGTATATGTTCATACTCGGACTTGTACTGATGCTTGTTCCGACAAGTATATTTGCTTCTATATCAGGAAGTCAGATTACATTTCCTGACTGGGCAAATACACTGGCAAAGGTTCTTACAATCGGCGGACTTGTGATAATACTTCTCATGTCCGGAAGAGCCAACAAGAACTGGGGACTGAGAGTAGCCCTCGGTGCTTACGACATTTACGGTGTAACAGGATGGCTGTCCGACGTGCTTTCATATTCGAGACTTCTTGCACTCGGTCTTGCAACCGGTGTTATTGCAAATGTTATCAATATGATGGCCAGCATGAAGGGCTGTACGCCTGTCGGAGTCGTCGTATTTATAATAGTGTTCATATTCGGACACATACTTAATCTTGCCATCAACCTTCTGGGAGCTTATGTTCATACAAACAGATTACAGTATGTAGAGTTCTTCGGTAAGTTCTATGATGGTGGAGGCGAAAGCTTCAAACCTTTTAAAACGATTAATAATTATGTTGAAATCAAGGAGGAAAATTAAAATGTCATTAGGTTATGTTATAGCTATAGTAGGTGCTGCACTTGCTACAATACTTGCAGGTATCGGATCAGCTCTCGGTGTAGCTAAGGGTGGTCAGGCAGCAGCAGGAGTTGTTAGTGAGGATCCTGCACAGTTCGCTAAGGTTCTTATCCTTCAGCTTCTTCCTGGTACACAGGGTATCTACGGACTTCTCGTAACATTCATCGCACTTTCACAGATCGGACTTCTCGGTGGTGCACAGGTTGAGCTTACACTTATGCAGGGAATCGCATTCTTCGTAGCATGTCTTCCAATCGCAATCGTAGGTCTTGTATCAGCTGTTCATCAGGGAAAGACATCTGTTGCATCAATCGGCGTTGTAGCTAAGAAGCCGGATCAGTTCGGTAAGGCTATGCTCTTCCCAGCAATGGTAGAGACATACGCAATCCTCGCTCTTCTCATTTCTATTCTTGCGGTTACAAACATATTGAAGTAATACCGGCAAAGTATAAAACTGCGTGCTCGCTCGCGAGCTAAGCAGTTTTAGACTTTGACGGTTAGAAGATATGAGTGTGGAGCCCGAAGGGCGGGAACACGAATCTCTTCAGAATTGCGAGAGCTGCGAAGCAGCGGAGCAATTCGCATTACTTCAAAGATTGAAAAGAAACCAAGAATGAGAAAGGAGGTTACCATGGCAGGTATTGATAAGATTCTCAGCTCTATCAAAGAATCTGCAGAAGCAGAAGCAGCAGAAGTTGTAAAAGAAGCAGAAGCTAAAGCAGAAGAGCTGATCGAAAAGACAAAGAAAGAATGCCTGGTATATTCTGTCGAAGAAAATGCAAAATCAGACAAGAAGATAGAGCTTGCCCAGAAGCGTTACAACGCTCAGAGTGAGCAGGCTGCTAAGCTTATTCTTCTGAATGCAAGACAGAATATCATAGAATCTGCTCTGGAAAATGCTCTTTCGACTATAGAAAAGTCCGAGCCTAAGGAATACTTCGATATGCTCCTCAAGCTTCTTGAGAGAGCTGCCGGAAAAGGCGAAGGAGAGCTGTATCTTTCAAAAGAAGATATAGACAGAATGCCTTCTGAATTTGCAGTAGCTGCAGCAGGAATTGGAGCTAAAAAAGGCGGAGCTATAAAGATTGCCGGTTCTAAGCCGGATATAAAGAGTGGATTTATACTTAAGTACGGACAGATTGAAGAGAACTACACTATGAAAGCACTCTTCGAAGAAAACCATGACAGATTACAGGATATAGTTAATTCTATTCTGTGGGGCTAATAAATAAAGGAAAAAATATGAAGGACGCAGATTACATATATGCAGTTGCGTGTATACGCACTAAAGAAAAAAATCTGCTGAAGGATTCTGATATTCAGACTATTTCCGGACTTTCATCAGAGAGTGCAGTGATCACCTATCTTACAGAAAGAGGTTGGGGAACACATGACACAAAGGATGCAGAACAGCTTCTCAGTATGGAAGAGGCTAAGACCGGTCAGGTTCTTACAGAACTTGGAGTCGGAGATGATATTACGGACATACTTATGTTCCGTCAGTATTTCCATAACCTGAAGACTGCAGTTAAGCAGGTTTGTACAGGTATTGAAGATCCTAAAGCATATTATAAAAGCAGCAGATTTGATGGAGAGAAGCTGAAGCTTTTGATCAGAGAGAACTCCTTCGAGCAGCTGCCTGAATATATGAGAAAACCGGCTGAGAAAGCAAAAGATGTTATGTTAACCACTAGAGATGGTCAGAGATGTGACTCTATCATAGATAAAGCGTGTCTTGATGCCATGATCAGTGAAGCACATAAGACAAACGACAGTTTCCTTATTGACTATGCAGAGTCAAAGGTTGCAGCAGCCGATATAAAGGTCGCAGTAAGAGGATGTTTTACTGATAAATCCTATGATTTTATTCTTGAAGCACTGAGCCCTTGCAAAGCATTTGATGTAAAGGCTCTTGCCAAGGCAGCGGCAGAGGGTAAGGATGAACTTCTTACATTCCTCAGCAAGTCTGATTATTCAGAAGCTGCCGAAGCTATCAGCGAATCCTTCTCAAGCTTTGAGAAGTGGTGTGATGACTTCATGATTAAGAAGATCCTGGAGCAGAAGACAAACATCCAGTCTGTAGGACCGATAGTTGCATATTATCTTGCTCGTCAGAATGAGATACAGATGGTCAGAATAATCCTTACAGCTAAGGCAAACGGATTCCCTGATCAGACGATATCGGAAAGGGTAAGGAAGATGTATGGATAAGATAGCAGTAATGGGAGATTACGACAGCATTTACGGTTTTGCTGCGCTCGGACTCAGTACATTTCCGGTTGAAAATGCGGAAACAGCCAGAAAGAGACTGAGTACCCTCGTAAACAGCGGTTACGGAATCATCTATGTAACTGAAGAATTAGCAGAGCTGCTGTCGGATAAGATAGACGAATATAAAGGACTTATGTCTCCGGCCATAATACTTATACCGGGAGTTAAGGGTAACACCGGATCAGGTATTGCATCAGTACGTAAATCAGTTGAGCAGGCCGTTGGTTCAGACATATTGTTCAGTAAATAGTAATAGGAAAGGAGATACTTTCCATGGGAGTAATTGGAAAGATTAAGAAGGTTGCAGGACCTCTCGTTATCGCTACGGGCATGAGAAATGCAGATATGTTCGATGTCGTGCGTGTTAGTGATAAGAGACTTATCGGCGAAATAATTGAGATGCACGGAGACGAAGCATCCATCCAGGTTTACGAAGAGACCTCCGGCCTCGGACCGGGCGAACCTGTTGAGTCAATGGATGTTCCGCTTTCTGTTGAACTCGGACCGGGACTTATGGGTTCCATATACGATGGTATTCAGAGACCTCTTACAAAGATTCTCGAGGTTACAGGAAGTAACCTTCTTGACAGAGGTGTTGAGGTTCCGTCACTTGACCGTGAGGCTAAGTGGGATTTTGTGGCTACAGCTGCTGTTGGCGATAAGGTAGTTGCAGGAGATATAATCGGAACTGTTGAAGAGACTTCAGTAGTTACCCAGAAGATCATGGTTCCTTACGGAATCGAGGGTACTATCAAGAGTATCACAAGTGGTTCTTTCACTGTAGAAGAAACAATTGCTGTTGTAGAGACAGCTGCAGGAGATAAGAATCTTACACTTATGCAGAAGTGGCCTGTTCGTAAGGGAAGACCTTATCAGAAGAAGCTTCCTCCAAAGATGCCGCTTGTTACAGGACAAAGAGTAGTAGATACATTCTTCCCTATCGCTAAGGGTGGTGTTGCTGCTGTTCCGGGACCATTCGGTTCAGGTAAGACTGTAATACAGCATCAGCTTGCAAAGTGGGCTGATGCCGACATAGTTGTATATATCGGTTGTGGTGAGCGTGGAAATGAGATGACAGACGTTCTGAATGAGTTCCCTGAACTCAAGGATCCTAAGACAGGCGAGTCACTCATGAAGAGAACCATCCTTATCGCAAATACATCAGATATGCCTGTTGCAGCCCGTGAGGCTTCAATCTATACAGGTATCACACTTGCTGAGTACTTCAGAGATATGGGTTATTCAGTTGCTCTTATGGCAGATTCTACATCAAGATGGGCAGAGGCTCTCCGTGAGATGTCCGGACGTCTTGAAGAGATGCCTGGTGAGGAAGGTTATCCTGCTTACCTTGCATCACGTCTTGCTCAGTTCTATGAAAGAGCCGGACATGTAGTATGTCTCGGTAGTGATGAGAGACAGGGTGCTCTGTCAGCTATCGGAGCCGTATCTCCTCCGGGTGGTGATATATCTGAGCCTGTATCACAGGCAACACTTCGTATAGTTAAGGTATTCTGGTCACTGGATTCAAGCCTTGCTTACCAGAGACATTTCCCGGCTATCAACTGGCTGAATTCATACAGTAACTATCTTGATGAGATGGAAGACTGGTTCAATGATTCTGTTGAGAAGGATTGGATGTCCACTCGTCAGGAACTTATGAGTCTGCTTCAGGAAGAGGCCTCCCTTAACGAGATCGTTAAGATGGTAGGTATGGATGCGCTGTCTCCTCAGGATAGACTGAAGATGGAAGCTGCAAGAAGTATCCGTGAGGACTTCCTGCATCAGAACTCTTTCGATGAAGTCGATACATACACATCACTTCGTAAGCAGTACTACATGATGAAGCTGGTATATGCTTTCTACGAAGAAGGTGTAAATGCACTTAAGGAAGGTGCAAATATAAACGATATCGTAGCTCTTTCAGTTCGAGAGGATATCGGACGTTATAAGTATACACTTGAAGCAGACATTGACCGTGAATATGATGAAGTATCAGAGAATCTTCATCGTGAGATGGCAGCTTCAATAAGAAAGGAGGAGGACTGATGCCGAAGGAATATCGTACCATACAGGAGGTCGCAGGTCCTCTGATGCTGGTTCGTGAAGTCGAGAACGTTAAGTATAACGAGATCGGTGAAATCGAGCTTGCAAATGGAGAGAAGAGAAAGTGTAAGGTTCTTGAGATAGATGGAACAAACGCACTTGTTCAGCTCTTTGAAAATTCAACAGGTATTAACCTTGAAAGCAGTAAGGTTAAGTTCATAGGCCGTACCATGGAGCTCGGCGTATCTGAGGATATGCTCGGACGTGTCTTTGATGGTCTTGGACGTACTATAGATGATGGTCCGGAGATCCTTCCGGATGCAAGAATGGATATCAATGGTCTTCCTATGAATCCGGCAGCCAGAGCATATCCTTCAGAGTTTATCGAAACAGGTGTATCTGCTATCGATGGACTTAATACACTTGTTCGTGGACAGAAGCTGCCTATATTCTCAGCTTCAGGTCTCCCTCATGCACAGCTGGCTGCACAGATTGCACGTCAGGCTAAGGTTAAGGGAACAGACGAGCAGTTCGCCGTTGTATTTGCGGCTATGGGTATAACATTCGAGGAAGCTCACTTCTTCGAGGAATCCTTCCGTGAATCAGGGGCTATCGACAGAACAGTTCTTTTCATCAACCTTGCAAATGACCCTGCCGTAGAGCGTATCGCTACACCACATATGGCTCTTACAGCTGCAGAGTACCTTGCATTTGAGAAGGACATGCACGTTCTTGTAATCATGACAGATATTACTAACTACGCCGACGCTCTTCGTGAGGTTTCTGCCGCACGTAAGGAGGTTCCCGGACGTAGAGGTTACCCTGGATACATGTACACTGACCTCGCTCAGATGTACGAAAGAGCAGGACGTCAGAGAGGTAAGAAGGGTTCTATAACTATGATCCCTATTCTTACAATGCCTGAGGATGATAAGACACATCCTATCCCTGACCTTACAGGATACATCACAGAGGGACAGATCATTCTCTCACGTGAGCTTTACAGAAAGGGTATTACACCACCTATCGATGTTCTTCCTTCTCTGTCACGTCTGAAGGATAAGGGTATCGGTGATGGAAAGACAAGAGCTGACCATGCAGCTACCATGAACCAGCTGTTTTCAGCTTATGCACGTGGTAAGGAAGCTAAGGAACTTATGGTTATCCTTGGTGAAGCAGCTCTTACTGATATTGATCTCCTCTATGCTAAGTTTGCAGATGAGTTCGAGAAGAAGTACGTATCACAGGGATACAGAGCTGACCGTGATATCATGGAGACTCTTGATATCGGCTGGGATCTTCTCAGAATCCTTCCTAGATCAGAGCTGAAGAGAATTAACGAGAAGTTCCTTGATCAGTACTACGAGAAGTAAAGGAGTGCCTTATGGCTACTACACAGATAAATCCAACGAGAATGGAGCTTACGCGTCTTAAGAAGAAGCTTGGCACAGCTGTTAAGGGCCACAGACTTCTTAAGGATAAGCGTGATGAGCTTATGCGTGAATTCCTGGATCTTGTAAAAGTTAATATGGAGCTTCGCGAGAAGGTTGAGAAGGGAATACAAAATGCCAACAGGAATTTTGTCCTTGCAAAAGCCGGAATGTCTGATGAAGAGCTTCGTACGGCACTTATGGCACCTAAGCAGGAGATAAGCCTTATAACAAACAAGAAGAATGTTATGAGTGTTGATATCCCTGTATATGATTTCAAGACCAGAAGTGCTGATAAGAATGATATATATTCTTATGGTTTTGCTTTCACTTCAGGAGATCTGGACTATGCTGTTGATTCACTTCAGGAAGTCTTTAAGGATATGCTTAAGCTTGCTGAGGTTGAGAAATCATGTCAGCTTATGGCAGCAGAGATTGAGAAGACCAGACGACGTGTTAATGCTCTTGAGCATGTTATCATTCCTGAGACTAAGGAAGGTATCAGATATATAACCATGAAGCTGGATGAGAACGAGAGAAGTACTCAGGTAAGGCTTATGAAGGTTAAGAATATGATGCTGGAGCAGGCTCATAAGTATAAGGAAAAAGAAAAGACCGGAGCTTAGGCGCGGTGTAAGAAATACGATAGCCGTTCGACAAATGTTACAAGTCGGACGGCTATTAGTGCTTTATCTTATACTGGAAACAAATGCCGTTTTGTATTATAATCTTAAGTTGGAGTGATTTTGGTTTGACGGAGGTGAATACTATGGCAGATTCAAAAAAAGATACCAAAGATACAAAGTATACGATTGCTGAAAACAGCGGCAAGGGTATAGTTCAGATAGCTGATGATGTTGTATCAAGCATCGTAGGACTTGCAGTTACAGAAGTTGACGGAGTTGCACGTCTTACAGGTGATATCACAAGAGAACTTGTTGCAAAACTTGGCAAGAAGAACCTGGCTAAGGGAATATATGTAGCATATGATGACGCAGAAGACGGAAGCAAGAAGGTAAAGGTGAATGTGTCAATAGAGATCAAGTTCGGCTATAATATTCTGGCTGTATCAGAAAGCGTACAGGAGAAGGTTAAGTCTACACTTCTTACCATGACAGGACTTGAATGCTCCGTTGTAAATGTAAAAGTATCAGGAATTGATTTTGAGGATCAGAAATAATGAACAGACACGAGCTTAGAGAAAGTATATTTAAGATTGTATTTCAGATTCCGTTCTACGGAGCTGAGAATATGCAGGAGCAGACTGAGGTTGATATAGAGAGCCTCAAGCTTCTTGCAGAGGAACCTCTCTCAGAAGAGGACAAGATAAAGCTCTCTGAGAAGAATGAGCAGTATATCAAGGATAAGGTTCAGGGAATCGTATCTCATATTAAGGAACTGGATGAGAAGATAACTGAAGCAGCAAAGAACTGGGAGCTGGAGAGACTCGGTAAAGCTGAGCTTGCCATCCTTAGACTTGCATCTTATGAGATTATATACGATGAAGATATTCCAAGAGCAGTTGCCATAAATGAGGCAGTTGAGTTGGCTAAGGAATATATAGATGAGAAGGCAGGAGCCTTCATTAACGGAGTTCTTGCAGGAGTAGAATAAACCTGAATGAAGGAATATACTGTCAGCCAGGTAAATGGCTATATCAAGAACTTAATAAGCAGTGATTATCTTCTGAGAAACATCGTGATCAGAGGAGAGATATCCAATTGCAAATATCACAGCATGGGGCATATATATTTCACTTTGAAAGACGAATCAAGCTCCATGCCTTGTGTTATGTTTAAGGGCAGTATTCCGAATGGACTGAAGTTCAGACTGGAAGACGGACAGGCGGTTCTTATTACCGGATCCATAAATGTATATGAGAGAGACGGAAGATATCAGCTGTATGCGAGTAAGATTCTTCTGGCTGATGACGGTAAGGGAAAGCTGGCTGAGGAATATGAGAAGCTTAAGATAAAGCTTTATGAAGAAGGTCTCTTTGAGTTTGAAGTAAAGAAGCCTATTCCGAAGCATCCGAAAGCAGTAGGCATTGTTACGGCAAAGACCGGTGCTGCCATTCAGGATATTATGAATATTGCAAAGAGAAGAAATCCTTACGTTCAGCTCTATCTGTATCCGGCCAAGGTACAGGGCGAAGGAGCAGCTGAGACCATTGTAAGGGGTATAGAAACCCTCGATAAGATGGGCCTCGACACCATAATCGTAGGACGAGGCGGAGGAAGTATAGAAGACCTGTGGGCTTTTAATGAGGAGATAGTTGCAAGAGCCATCTTCGCGGCAAAGACGCCTATCATATCCGGAACAGGTCATGAGGTAGACAATACCATAGCTGACTACGTGGCAGATCTCAGGGCACCGACCCCGTCTGCTGCAGCCGAGCTTGCTATAGATAATGTTTTAGATACTCTTAACAGAGTGAAGACTCTCAGAAGCTCTATGGATAGAGAGATGATGTCTAAGGTGAGAGATGCGAAGTTTTCTCTTGAAAAGCTTCGAAATGCACTGGAAAGACTCAGTCCGGAAGCAGTTCTGAGAGAAAGACAGCTGATGCTGGCTCAGAGTGTGGACACGCTCCACCGTCTTATGGAAGAACGTCTCACCAAAGTGAAGCAGAGATTGGAAGTGGATATAACAAGACTCCACGGACTCTCTCCGACAGCAAAGCTGGTAAATGGATTTGGATATATAGCTGATTCGAAGGATAAGCCTGTAACTTCCATAAAGGGGGTTAAAGAAGGCGATAATCTTACGATCAGAGTACATGACGGAACTATTGATACCAAGGTTTTAGGAACGAATAGTTAAGAGACAGGGATATGGCTAAAGAAAAGAAAACAGAAGAATTTTCAATAGAAGATGCAATGAAGAGAATAGAGGAGATAAACGGCCTTCTCAGCAAAGAAGGTACTTCTCTTAAGGATTCTCTTGCACTTTATGAAGAAGGAGTCCTTCTTTCAGAGAAGTGCAGAAAGAGCATTGAAGGTATCGAAACACAGATAAAGATAATCGGTGAAACAGATGAAGACTGAAATTATAGATAAGATAAACAGTGTTATTATGAGTTACATGCCTGATGGAAGCCGTGTTCCGTCAAGTACTGTAGAAGAAGCGATGTCTTATGCTATGTCAGCAGGCGGAAAGAGAGTACGCCCTCTTATCATGTATCTTACATATAAGGCGCTTTCTGATCATCCGGAGGATGAATCTGCTCTTAATCCATTTATGGCTGCCATTGAGATGATCCATACGAGTTCTCTTATACATGATGATCTTCCGGCACTGGATAATGACAGCCTGAGACGAGGACGTCCTACAGTGCATGTTAAGTACAGGGAAGATGCGGCAATCCTTGCGGGAGATGCGCTTCTTAACCTTGCTTACGAGACGGCGGGAACAGCATTTTATCCGGCCCTCGGAGATGCAAAACTTGAGAAATCACTGATCATACTCATGAGAAAGACCGGTGTTAAAGGAATGCTGGGAGGACAGAATGCAGATGTCATGCTGTCCGGACAGAGCCTGTCATCAGATGAGAGAGAATACATATATGAGAAGAAAACGGCTGCTCTGATAGAAGCACCATTTATGATAGGTGCTGTTCTGGCAGGAGCAGATGACGAAACAGTTGCGAAGCTTGAAGCAGCCGGCAGAGCCCTGGGCCTCGCCTTTCAGGTACAGGACGATATTCTGGACATGACTTCGGATGCTGAGACTCTTGGCAAAGAGGTGGGACAGGACGAGAAGAACCAGAAGAATACATATGCGGCCGAGTATGGAATAGAAGCTGCACATGAATTCGTGAATGATAAAACCAAAATAGTTCTTAATGTATTGGATGAAGTACTTAAGACAGACAGAGAGGAGGCTGAACTTCTGAAGGAGCTTGTTACCAAGCTTGCAGGAAGGAACAGCTAAACTGATATGGATATACTTGACAGTATCAATAAAGAAAATGATATAAAGAATGTTGACATGGAGGATATGCCTGCTCTTGCAGAAGAGATAAGAGGCTTTATCCTTGGAAATGTAAGCCGTACCGGTGGACATCTTGCTTCAAATCTCGGAGCTGTTGAACTCACCATGGCGCTGCACCTCTGCATGGATTTCCCAGCAGATAAGCTTATATTTGATGTAGGTCATCAAGCCTATACCCATAAGATTCTTACAGGCAGAAAGGATGATTTCTATAAGCTCAGACAGTATGGTGGACTCAGTGGATTCCCGAAGATTTCGGAGTCTGATTCGGATGCGTTTAACACAGGCCACAGCTCCACTTCTATTTCAGCTGCCTTAGGTCTTGTAAAGGCCAGAGAGCTGAGAGGAACGGATGAGAGAGTATGTGCAGTTATCGGTGACGGTTCTATGACAGGCGGTATGGTATATGAGGCGCTGGATCAGATGTCTCAGCTTAAGTCCAACTGTGTGGTCATTCTTAATGATAATGAGATGTCTATCTCGAAGAATGTTGGAGGCCTTTCAAAGAGCCTGAATAAGCTTCGTGTAGGCAAGACATATAATGACCTGAAGTCTAACGTAGAGAGTGCATTTCTTACTATTCCTGATGTCGGTCTTAAGATGGCAAAGGGTATTAAGAGGACCAAGGACTCCATCAGGAATCTCCTTGTTCCGGGCTCTATGTTTGAGGAAATGGGTATAACCTATGTAGGACCTATCGATGGACATGATATTCCGGAAATGGTACGTATATTCCAGGATGCTTTCGCACTTAACAGGCCTGTCATCGTACACGTCAAGACAGTTAAGGGCAAGGGCTATCCGATAGCTGAAAGGTATCCGGAGCATTTCCACGGAGTGGGACCTTTTGATATTGATACAGGTAAGTCTGTTAAGAAGAAATCAACACTCACATATACAGATGTATTTGCGAGAAAACTTATAGATATAGGAACCCGCGAGAAGAGGCTTGTTGCTATTACAGCAGCCATGGGAAGCGGTACAGGAATTAAGAAGTTCCAGAGAAGATTCCCGGACAGGACCTTTGATGTCGGAATAGCAGAACAGCATGCTGTTACCTTTGCGGCCGGTCTGGCTAGAGGTGGATATATACCGGTAGTTGCCATATATTCCTCCTTCCTTCAGAGAGCTTATGACCAGATGCTGCATGATGTATGTCTGCAGAATCTGCATGTTATATTTGCCATCGACAGATCCGGAATCGTCGGAGAAGATGGTGAGACCCATCAGGGAATCTATGATACGGCATACCTTAGAAGCATGCCGGGAATGACGGTTATAGCGCCTAAGGGCGAGAAGGAACTGGAAGCAGCTCTTGAATATGCAGTTAAGCTGGATGGTCCGGTGGCCATAAAGTACAGCAAGGGCGGATGCTTCGTGGATACAGATGAGAAGTCTGTCAGGTTTGTGGACGGACGTTCTGAAGTAGTGAACTTTGAATCTGTTGTGGGAAGTTATTCAGGACCTAAGGTTGCACTTATCGGCGTAGGAGATATGGTTGAGACCGCACTCTGTGTAAGAGACAGGATAAGAGATGATGTGGGCATGACTCCGGAAGTCATCAATCTCAGATTTATCAAGCCTCTGGATGTGGAGCGGATCAGAGAGACTGTAGAGAAGTTTGATATAGTTGCAGTACTGGAGGATACAATAAAGCAGGGAAGCGTCGGAGAGGCAGTGGCCTATGAGATAGCTGAAACAGGTGCAAGCTGCAGACTGCTGCATTTCTGTATCAAGGATGAAAAGCTGACACAGGGAAGCGTAACAAAGCTTCGCGAAGTTGAAGGAATAGATGTGGATACGGTATATAAGACTATATCGGATCTCATCAGGGTTAAGTGATATGAGTAAAAAGAGACTGGATGTTCTTCTGGTGGAGAAAGGTCTGGCAGAGTCCCGTGAGAAGGCAAAGGCCAGCATAATGGCAGGAATCGTATATGTTAATGGGGAGAAGGAAGATAAGGCCGGAAGCACCTTTGAAGAAACTGCTGAGATTGAGGTCAGAGGAAAGACACTTAAATATGTGAGCCGTGGTGGACTCAAGCTGGAAAAGGCCATGGAGGTTTTTCCTATCCGGCTGGAGAATCGTATCTGCATGGATATCGGTGCTTCTACCGGAGGCTTTACGGACTGCATGCTGCAGAATGGCGCATCAAAGGTATTTGCCATTGATGTAGGCTATGGACAGCTGGCATGGAAACTCCGCGAGGACGAAAGAGTCGTCTGTATGGAAAAAACGAATATCAGATACGTTACAAGAGAAGATCTTGGTGATGTTCCGGATTTTGCTTCGGTAGACGTATCTTTTATCTCTCTCTCAAAGGTCCTGCCTGTTATGAAAGAACTGCTGGCCGAAGGTGGCGAAGGCGTTTGTCTCATTAAGCCTCAGTTCGAGGCAGGCCGCGAGAAGGTTGGAAAGAAGGGCGTAGTAAGAGACAGGAATGTCCATGAAGAAGTCATCGAAGCCTGCACAGGCTACGCTGCAGATAATGGTTTTGGGGTTCTGGGACTGGACTATTCTCCGGTCAAGGGACCTGAAGGTAATATAGAGTATCTTATGTATTTAAAGAAGGGGCAGGAATCAGGTGAATATGATATTCACGATCTTGTGACCCGAAGCCACGAGGCTCTGGATAAGTAATAGGGGTAATCGCAGCTTATGAAGCAGTGTAAAAATTTTCTTATAATTGCAAATGACACGAAGGACGTGAATCTTACGATATCCATGCGCCTGAAGGATATAGTTGAAGCTTCAGGTGGTACAGCTTCTGTTATAAGCGGTGGTGACTACAGTGACAGACATATCGATCCGGAAGTTATGAAGGATATTGACTGTGCAGTCATCATGGGTGGTGATGGAACCATGCTCAGAGCGTCCCACAGCATAGAGGACTACGATATCCCTATGATAGGCGTGAATCTTGGAACTGTCGGCTTCCTTGCTGAGGTTACAAAGGAAGAGATGGAGACCATGGTACGCCGAGTGATGGACGGCGATTATAAGATTGAAGAACGCATCATGGTAAGCGGTAGTGTATACAGAGGAGATGAGCGTATAGCTGATAATCTCCAGGCTCTGAATGATGCAGTTATCGCCAGAGAATCTGCTCTCAGACTTATCACAGTAAGAATATCCCTTAATGGTAATTTCTTTGATGAGATAGAGGGAGACGGAATAATAATCGCAACTCCGACGGGTTCAACAGGATATAATCTGTCAGCGGGAGGACCGATAGTTAATCCGGGAGCAAGACTTCTTCTTATGACTCCTATATCTCCATATTCCATGTGCAGTCGAAGTGTTGTTTTCGGAGCTGAGGACGAAATAGCACTTGAGTTTATAGATAAGAGAAAGAATGGAATGGACACAGGACTTATGTCCTTTGATGGTATCAGCAATGTCATTATGAAGATTGGTGATGTCGCAAAGGTCAAGGTGTCTGATAAGTCCCTGAAGTTTATAAAGCTTGATAATTCAAGCGTATATCAGAAACTCAGAAGAAAGCTCGGTGGCTGATATGAAGAATGACAGACAGAGAAAGATACTTGACATAGTCAGCTCAGAAGATATTGAAACACAGGAAGAGCTGATGAAGGCTCTCGGAAGAGAGGGCTATGATACGACACAGGCAACTGTATCAAGAGATATAAAGGAACTGAAACTTCGAAAGGTCAGTCTGGGCGTCGGAAGACGTGTCTACAGACCTGCCACGTTATCAGCAGATGCGGCCATCGGAAGTATGGAATCCTATAAGAATATTCTCCAGAGCAGTGTGCTTTCGGTCGATACAGCCGGAAACCTGGTTGTGGTCAAGACCGTATCCGGTATGGCCATGGCTGTCGGAGCAGCTATAGACAGTCTCCGGATAGACGGAGTTGTTGGATGTATAGCAGGAGATGATACTATATTTGTGGCTGTAAAGGATGTAAATCATACAGCCGGAGTATCTAAGGAAATCAGGGGGAATTGATAATCAGATATGCTTGTTAATTTACACATTTCCAACATAGCGCTTATTGATGAACTCGATATAGATTTCTCTGAAGGACTAAATATCCTTACGGGAGAGACCGGAGCGGGTAAGTCGATAATCGTTGGTTCGATAGGAATCGGACTTGGAGGAAGATTTGATCAGAGCCTTCTCAGAGACCCCTCAAGAGATGGAATGGTTGAGCTCCTCTTTAACGTTGACAGCGTGATGGAAGATAAGCTTAAAGCGCTGGACATAACTGCCGATCAGGGTGAGGTTCTGATATCCAGAAGACTTACAGGAGGCAGAACAGTAAACAGAATAAATAACAGTACAGTAACGGTATCTTTGCTTAAAGAGGTATCCGGCCTGCTCTTAAATCTTCATGCACAGCATGAGCAGAGGACACTGCTTAAGCCGGAAATGCATCTCGAACTTCTGGATTCTTCTGATGCGGCACTTAATCCGCTGAAGGAAGAGGTTGCCCGTCTATATGCTGAGCATAAGGAAGTTCAGGACAAACTGGCTGATATGCAGACAGATGAAGCCGAGAGAGCAAAGAAACTGGACTTTCTGTCTTATGAGATTAAAGAGATAGAAGATGCCAGACTTCGTCCGGGAGAGGATGAGGAACTGGAAGCCCAGTATAGAAGAGGTACAAATCAGAGAGGTATAGCGGAAGTAACCGGTGAGGTATATAATATCACAGGTTATGACAGTGACAGATCTGCAGGAAATATGCTTTCCAGAGCAGTAAGAGAGATTCAGTCCCTTACAAGACTGGATGAATCTGCATCAGAACTGTCTGATATGCTGTCAGAGATAGATTCGCTTCTCAGCGATTTTAACAGACAGCTCTCTGACTATATGAGTGATTCGGAGTTCAGTGAAGAGGAACTGAGAGAGGTTGAGGAAAGACTCAATCTTATCAACTCACTCAAGGTTAAGTATGGAAGAACCTTTGAAGAAATCTGCGATACTCTTATAGAGCTTAAAAAGGAAGCTGAGGAGCTGGAAAGCTTCGATGAAACCCTGGCAGAGCTTAATAAGAAGGAGCAGGAGCTGGACAAGAAGCTTTCGGCAGCAGCAGATAAGCTTTCAAAAGCTCGTAAGAAGTCAGCAGATAAGCTGTGCAAGGATATAAGCAGTTCCATGGCAGAACTCAACTTTAACAAGGTTGATTTCACCATGCAGTTTGAGGAACTTCCTAAGGCTTCCCGGAATGGCCGGGATAAGGCAGTTTTCTATATATCCACAAATGTGGGTGAAAAGGCAGGGCCACTTAATGAGATTGCATCAGGTGGTGAGTTATCAAGAGTGCTCCTGGCTATGAAATCAGCCATCTCAGAGAAGGGTGGAACTCCAACCCTTATCTTTGATGAGATAGATTCGGGTATAAGCGGTGTTACAGCACAGAAGGTCGGAAAGATGATGAAGAAGCTTTCCGGTTCTCATCAGATCATAGCTATAACCCATCTTCCACAGATAGCGGCAGAGGCAGACAGTGCATTTCTGATAGAGAAGACCACAAGAGAAGGCCGCACATATACCAATATAAGAGCTCTCGCTGATGAAGAGAGAGTTACGGAGCTCGCAAGACTCCTTGGAGGAGAGAAGATAACCGACAGCGTTCTTACAGCAGCCAAAGAGATGCTTGGGATGTAGGTTATAAGGGGACAGCAGGACTCGGAAGAGTCAGGCAGGGTTACAAGTAGTTGCATATCATCGGGCGGATAAACTGCCCGGTCAGATAAATCTAGGAGGAATATGTCATGAGTAATGTAAGAAGAATCTATGTGGAGAAACGACCGGACTATGCGGTCAGAGCTGATGAGCTTACCAAGGAGTTCAGAAGCTATCTCGGACTGAAGGATGTCAGCGTCAGAGAGCTTGTAAGATATGACGTTGAGAATCTCAGTGATGAGGTATTTGAGAAGGCTATTATAACAGTTTTCTCTGAGCCGCCTGTAGACATGGTTTACAGAGAGGAATTCCCACATACAGATGACGAATTCATATTTTCTATGGAAGCACTTCCGGGACAGTTCGATCAGAGAGCTGATTCTGCTGAGCAGTGCGTTAAGCTTCTCGATGAGACAGCTGAACCTGTTATCAAGTCAGGTGTAACTTATGCTATTAAGGGTACTCTTACAGAGGAAGATAAGAAGACTATCGAAGAGTATGTAGTAAACCCTGTTGATTCAAGAGTTACAGATCAGACAAAGCCTGATACACTTATCCAGACCTTCCCTGAGCCGGATGATGTTAAGATCTTCGATGGTTTCAGAGATATGGCTGATGATGATTTTAAAGCCCTCTATGATTCACTTGGACTTGCCATGACATATAAGGACTTCCTTTGGATAAAGAAGTACTTTGCAGAAGAAGAAAACAGAGATCCATCCATGACAGAGATCAGAGTTCTTGATACTTACTGGTCAGATCACTGCAGACATACAACATTTGCTACAGAGCTTAAGTCTGTAAGCTTCAACGACGGAAAGTTTAAGAAGCCGATTGAAGACAGCTTCGAGCAGTATAAGGCTGATGCAGCTGTTATCAACGCAGGCCGTGACGACAAGTTTACATGCCTTATGGACATAGCTCTTATGGGTATGAAGAAGCTTCGTGCAGACGGAAAGCTTGACGACATGGATGTT
>JAEEGL015887920.1_pt1 | contig 18657 bp, 12 predicted proteins | sample 9134231 | NCBI WGS metagenome assembly JAEEGL01 (sample SAMN16246548, study PRJNA631951) | gut metagenome | biome: gut microbiome; feature: rumen; material: fiber-attached | host: Bos | place: Iran: Karaj | collected 2018-10 | reverse complement strand
GCCGAGCAGTACAGCGCCATGCGCATCGAGGACGATTCCAAGACGCGGGCCTGGTGGCCGCGCCTGCACTCCTTCGCCGTGGGCCTGAAGGGCGCGCCCGACCTCGAGAAGGCGCGGCGGGTGGCCGAGCACATCGGCACCGTCCACCACGAGATCAACTACACCATCCAGGAGGGCCTGGACGCCATCCGGGACGTGATTTATTATACGGAGACCTACGACGTCACGACCATCCGCGCCTCCACGCCGATGTACCTGCTGGCGCGCGTGATTAAGTCGATGGGCATCAAGATGGTGCTCTCCGGCGAGGGCGCGGACGAGATCTTCGGCGGCTATCTCTATTTCCACAAGGCGCCCGACGCGCGCGCCTTCCACGAGGAGACGGTCCGCAAGCTTTCCAAGCTGCACCTTTACGACTGCCTGCGCGCCAACAAGAGCCTCTCCGCCTGGGGCGTGGAGGGTCGCGTGCCCTTCCTGGACAAGGAGTTCCTGGACGTGGCGATGCGCCTGAATCCCGAGGCGAAGATGTGCCCGGGCACGACCATCGAGAAGCGGATCGTGCGCGAGGCCTTCGCCGACATGCTGCCGGAGGAGGTGGCCTGGCGGCAGAAGGAGCAGTTCAGCGACGGCGTGGGTTATTCCTGGATCGACACGCTGAAGCAGCTCACGTCCGAGGCCGTCACCGATGAGCAGATGGCGCACGCCGCGGAGCGCTTCCCGGTGCATCCGCCGCAGTGCAAGGAAGAGTATTACTACCGTTCGATTTTCGCGGAGCTTTTCCCGAGCGAGAGCGCGGCCCGCGCCGTGCCCAGCGAGGCCAGCGTGGCCTGTTCGACGGCCATCGCCCTCGAGTGGGACGCCGCTTTCAAGGGGAAAAACGACCCGAGCGGCCGCGCGGTGGCGGGTGTTCATGAGCAGGCCTATTGAGTTTTTGCGGAATTCTTGCCATCTTTGCATGTTATAACAGAACGAAGACAATATGTGTGGTATCGTTGGATATGTCGGCGGCCGGCAGGCCTACCCGATTCTGATCAAGGGACTGACCCGGCTCGAGTACCGGGGATATGACAGCGCCGGCGTGGCGTTGATTAACGACAGCGGCGACCTGGTCGTCTACAAGACCAAGGGCAAGGTCAAGGACCTGGAGGCCGTGACGGCCGACAAGAACGTGTCCGGCAGCACGGGCATCGCCCATACCCGCTGGGCGACGCACGGAGAGCCGAGCGACGTCAATTCGCATCCCCATTATTCCGAGAATCATCAGCTCGCCCTGATCCACAACGGTATCATCGAGAACTACCAGGCCCTGAAGACGGAGCTCACCCGCAAGGGCTACCATTTCCAGTCCCAGACGGACACGGAGGTGGTCATCCAGCTCATCCAGTACATGATGGATTCGCGCAAGGTGTCCTTCGACAAGGCCGTGCCCATGGCGCTCAACCACGTGGTCGGCGCCTACGCGCTCGTCATCATGGACAAGAATCAGCCGGACAAGCTGATCGCCGCCCGCAAGGGCAGTCCGCTCATCATCGGCGTGGGAGAAGGGGAGTACTTCGTCGGTTCCGACGCATCTCCGATCATCGAGTATACCAATAAGGTTGTGTACCTGGGTGAGGAGCAGATCGCTTTCATCCAGCGCGGCGAGGAGCTCCGCATCACGGACCTGCGCAGCGTCGAGCAGACAGCCGAAGTCCGGGAACTGGAGCTGAGCCTGAGCGAGATCGAGAAGGGCGGTTTCCCGCATTTCATGCTGAAGGAGATTTTCGAGCAGCCGCGCACGCTGCGCGCTTCCATGCAGGGCCGCCTGCATCCCGAGCTCGGCGAGGTCAAGCTTTCCGGTGTCATCGACAACCGGGAGCGCCTGCTGAACGCTCAGCGTTTCGTCATCTGCGCCTGCGGTACTTCCTGGCACGCCGGCCTGATCGGCAAATATATGATTGAGGAGCTGACGCGCAAGCCCGTTGAGGTCGAGTACGCGTCCGAGTTCCGCTATCGCCGTCCGGTCATTTTCCCGACGGACGTCGTGATCGCCATCTCCCAGTCCGGCGAGACGGCCGACACGCTGGCCGCCGTGAATCTGGCCCGCGAGTCGGGTGCCTTCCTGTTCGGCATCTGCAACGTGGTGGGCTCTTCCATCGCCCGCGCCACGGACACCGGCTGCTATACGCACATCGGTCCGGAAATCGGCGTCGCTTCCACCAAGGCGTTCACCGCCCAGGTGACGACGCTCTTCCTGCTCGCGCTGAGCCTCGCCGAGCAGCTCGGCACCGTCTCTGACGAGCGCCGCGCCGCCCTGGTGAAGGAGCTGCAGGTCATTCCTGACAAGATCGCCAAGATCCTGGAGCATGACGAGCAGATCGCCGACCTGGCGAAGGTCTTCTCCTATGCGCACAATTTCCTCTACCTGGGCCGCGGCTTCAACTATCCGGTGGCTCTGGAGGGTGCGCTGAAGCTCAAGGAAATCTCCTACATCCACGCCGAGGGCTACCCGGCCGCCGAGATGAAGCACGGCCCGATCGCCCTGATCGACGAGGAGATGCCGGTGGTCGTGATCGCGCCGCGCCGCGGTAATTACGAGAAGATTCTTTCGAATATTCAGGAAGTCAAGGCCCGCAAGGGCCGCATCATCAGCGTGGTCACGGAAGGGGATACCGACGTGAAGGCCCTGTCCGACTGGTCCTTCGAGATTCCGGACACGGAGGAGTGCTTCGAGCCTATCCTTTCGATTGTTCCGCTCCAGCTGCTGGCCTACCACGTCGCCATCGCCAAAGGCCGCGACGTCGACCAGCCCCGCAACCTCGCAAAGTCTGTGACGGTGGAGTAATCTCCCGCACGTCATGCCCGACCTGTCATAGTCATTCCGGGTTTGACCCGGAATCTCGTTATTCGCCGGCCCCACCGCCGGCGAATTCCGTTTCCCGTCCGCGCGGGAGCGGCAGGGGTGCAGGCGTACGTCGGGAAAGGGCGGGGCTATCCGTCTCGGTTGCTGGACGTCTAACGCCTCCTTTTTAGCCGCCTCTACCGGAAGCAGCGGGTGTCGCTATCTGACAGGTGTCCACGAAATCGCCATTCTACGCGATATTTTTGGACACCTGTCGGCGCTTTGGGCCCTTTTCGGCGGTTTTCGGGGGGAGGTGTCCACTTTTATTGCACCAGTGGCCGTTTTTGTGGACACCTGTCTTATTTTCCCTTCTTGAAATGGTCGAAGCCGGGGGAGAGGGGGGAGGAGGTGCCGCGCCAGGTGAGGCGGGCGGGGCCGTGGGCGCGGTCGGTGATGCGGCCGATGACGAAGTGCGGGAGGGCGAGCAGTGCCTCGGTCTGCGGGGTGCAGGTGAAGAGGAGCTCGTAGTCCTCGCCGCCGGAGACGGCGAGGGCGAGGGGATCCCAGCCCTGGGCGGCGCAGATGCGCTTGAGTGCCAGGGAGAGGGGAATCGCGGTCGCGTCAATCTGCGCGTCCATTTCTGAAGCGTCGAGGATGTGCTGCAGGTCGGAGGCGAGGCCGTCCGAGATGTCCATCATGGCGTGCACGCCCAGGTTCAAGCGAAGCTCTTCGCCTTCCGCCACGCGCGGGACAGGGCGGTAGTGCCGGTCGATCAGTCGCTGCACGTCCATGTCGCGTTCCACGCCTTTCAGGATGGCCTTCAGGCCGGCGGCGGAATCGCCCAGCGAGCCGGTCACGCAGATGACATCGCCCTTCTGGGCGTTGCTGCGCAGCCGGGCGCGCGCGTAGGGACATTCTCCCAATACGGTCACGTTGATGCAAATACGATCCGGCGATGCGGTGGTGTCGCCGCCGAGCAGGGGCGTTCCAAAGCGCTCAGAAATGTCGGCATAGCCGTGCATGAAAGCGTCGATCCAATCCGTGTCCAGGTTGGCGGGGAGGGCGAGGGACAGGAAGGTGCCCGTGGGCTTGCCGCCCATCGCGGCGATGTCGCTGAGGTTGACGGCGGCGGACTTCCAGCCGAGGTCATAGGATGGGATGTCCTTGCGCAGGAAATGCGTGCCTTCGATGAGCATGTCGCTGCTGACGAGGGTGTCGCGGCCGGTGCTCTGGGGCAGGACGGCGCAGTCGTCGCCGATGCCCGTGACCCCGTCGGGGGTGCGGAAACGCGCCTGGATGCGCTCAATCAGGCCGAATTCGCCGAGTTCTGAAAGCTTCATGGCGTACTATTCAATAACCAGCCCGTCGTAGGCCGGATGGACATGCGGCGGCAGCATGGCCGCGAAGGCCTCGTGCCGGGGCAGCAGGTGGGACAGGTGGGTGATGTAGGACTCGCGCGCGCCCACTTTCTCGAAGAAATCGAGGCACTCCTGCAGGGAGGGGTGGGAGTGGTGCGGATCGATCTTGACGCAGCCGAGCGTGACGTACTCCACGCCGCGCAGCTTCTCCAGCTCCGCGTCGCTGTCCAGCATCTTGATGTCGGTCAGGTAGGCGACGTTGCCGAAGCGGTAGCCCAGTACGGAGAGCTTCTTCTCGAGGTGGTGCCAGCCGTGGATCGGCACGACCTCGACGGTGGCGTCGGGGGCGGGGTGCGGCGGCAGGTGGTGGTAGCCGAAGCCGCGCTCCCACTCCAGGATCTCCTCGTTGGCGTTGGAATGCACCGTGAAGGGCTTCGTGGGGTCGATGTGGTGGACGTGCCATTCCGGTGCTCCGGGGTACTTCTCCTCCGCGAAGGCGTAGCCGTACTCGCGGCGGAGCGTGTTCTCCACGTAAGGCTCGCACCAGATGTTGACGGGGTGGCGCTCCGCGAGGTTGAAGGCGCGGATGTCGTCAAGCCCGCCCGTATGGTCTTTGTGGTTGTGCGTCAAAAGGATAGCGTCCAGGTGATGCACGTTCTGACGCAGCATCTGGGCGCGGAAGTCCGGGCCGGCGTCCACCAGGATCGTCAGGCCGCCGTACTCGACCAGGGCCGAGGCGCGCAGGCGCTTGTCGCGCGGGTCGGCCGAGCGGCACACGTCGCAGTCGCAGGCGATCATCGGGACGCCCGCGGAAGTGCCTGTGCCGAGAAAGGTCAGTTTTGCTTTCTGCTCCATAATCAATCTATTACAATGTCCGCCAGCGTGCCGACGAGCGCCGGGTCGTAGGGCCGCGAGAGGCGGATGTAGTTGCCGGTATAGCCTTCCATCATCCCGTCGTGGATGGTGGACTCCCAGAGCACGCGCTCATGCACGCCGCGGTTCTGCGCGCGGAAATCCGCGTGCAGCTTGCGGCAGAGCTCCTCCAGCACGGCCACGCGGTGCTTCTTGGTGGCCTCGTCCACCTGGCCGGGCATGGCCGCGGCGGGCGTGCCGGGACGGCGGGAGTAGGGGAAGACGTGGATAAAGGCCGGGTGGACGCGCTCGATGAAGTTGAAGGTCTCCTTGAAGAGCTCCTGCGTCTCGCCGGGCAGGCCGACCATCACGTCGATGCCGAAGAAGACCTTCGGCGCGCCCGGACGCTCCATCTTGCGGCGTATCATCTCGAGCCGCTCCGCGAAGAAGGCGGTGTCGTAGTGGCGCCCCATGCGCTCCAGCAGCGCGTCGGAGCCGGTCTGCAGGGGGATGTGGAAATGCGGCTGGAACTTGGTCCCGGACGCGATCCAGTCCACGATCTCCTCCGTCAGGAGGTTGGGCTCGATGCTCGAGATGCGGTAGCGCTCGATGCCTTCGACCCCGTTCAGGGCCTTCAGCAGGTCGAGGAACGATTCGCCGGTTGTCCGGCCGAAATCGCCCGTATTCACGCCCGTGAGCACGATTTCACGCACGCCTTCGGCGGCGATCTTCTCCGCGTTGCGCACGCACTCGGCGATGGGCAGGTTGCGGCTTTCCCCCCGGGCGTAGGGGACCGTGCAGTATTTGCAAAAGTTGTTGCACCCGTCCTGCACCTTCAGGAAGGCGCGAGTGCGGGATTCGGCAGCTGAGAAGGCGGAAAAGACGGTCGATGCCGCCTGGGGGGCGGCGGGGGCCGGCAAACCCAGGAGCGCGAGGGTCTCGGCAACCACGAGGCCCTTCTCCTTCGCGCCGAAGACGCGCGAGACGCCTTCGATCCGCTCGATCTCGGCGCGCCGCAGCTCGGCGCTGCAGCCGGTCACGACGATGCGCGCCTCCGGGTGGAGGCGATGCATCTTGCGCACCAGGTTGCGGGACTTGCTGTCCGCCGTGGCGGTGACGGAACAGGTATTGATCAGGCACACGTCCGCCGCCTGGCCCCAGGGCACGACTTCCAGCCCCGCGGCGAGGAAGCCGCGTTCGTAGGTCGCCGTCTCGGCGAAATTGAGCTTGCAGCCCAGGGTCAGCAGCGCGATCTTCATGGCTTAGGCGAGGAGGATGAAGACGCAGGGACGTTTGCCGACGGCCGCGGGCGCCTTGCGCCACTGGGCGACCGTTTTTGTCTGGATGAACTGCGTCGGAAGGGTGATGTCCGCAGCAATGCAGAGCTGCGTGGCGGGGGAGAGGATCTGCAGCATGTCGGCGAGCAGGGCGTCGTTGCGGTAGGGCGTCTCGATGAGGATCTGGCTCTGGTTCAGGGTGCGGGACTGTTTCTCCAGCTCTTTGAGCGCCGCGCGGCGCTCGTCGGTCTTGGCGGGGATGTAGCCGCGGAAGGCGAAGGACTGGCCGTTCAGGCCGGAGGCCATCAGGGCGAGCATCAGCGAGGAGGGACCCACCAGGGGAACCACCTCGATGCCGTGGCGGTGGCACAGGGCCACAAGCGCGGCGCCGGGGTCGGCCACGGCCGGCAGGCCGGCTTCGGACATCAGGCCGACGTCCTGGCCGTCAAAGAGGGGCAGCAGGGCCTCGACCTCGGCCGGCGTGGTGTGCTCGTTGAGTTCGTGCAGATCCAGCTCGTCGATGTGGCCGCGCAGGCCGTAGCGGGACAGGAAACGGCGCGCGGTCCGGAGCTCCTCGACGACGAAACAATGCAGGCCGCAGGCCGTCTCCAGGACGCTCTGCGGCAGGCATGCGGCCGGTTCCGTGTCACCGAGCGGTGTCGGAATCAGGTACAGTTTCCCCGGATTCATCTTCGATATTGATAATGACTTGTTCGGCGAACTTCTCCGCTTCCAGCTCGTCGAGTTGCGCGCGTTTCTTCCTGGGGATGAACAGGCTGCGGGTGAAGTCCGCGAAGGACTTGTATTCTTTCTGGAAGCTGACGCCGATGCCGTTCCGCTGCGAGAAGTCGAGGTAGCTCGTGAACTCGTCGGCGGAGTGGGAGAAGACGGTGAGGCGGAACTTGCCCTCCTCGTCGAGCCGGACCTGCAGGTCGACGTCGCCGGAGAAGTCGCCGCCGGCGCTACCGGTCGAATACTGACGGTTACCGAAGTTGCCGCTCAGGATGACGCGGCTGTCGAAGAGCTCGGTGGACACCGAGACGTCGAAGAGGTTCTCGCCGGTACGCATCTCCTGGTAGCCGAATCCCACGTCGACGGGGATCTTGAAGCGCTGGAGGATGTTGTTGAGCTGGCCGGACATAATCTCCATCACGTTGGAGTACAGCAGGGCGGTCTGGTTGAAGACGCCGGAATTCTCGTCGGGCAGGAAGGTGCCGAGCAGCAGCAGGGACACGAACTGTTTCTGGACCTTGTCGCTCGTGCTCAGAGCCGATTCGACGGCCATGCGCGTGGTCGGATCCAGGTCCGGCACGTCGATGGAAAGGTTCAGCTTCGGCGCGCGCAGGCGGTCGCCGACGTTGATGACGCAGTCGACCGGGCGGCGCGACAGGTTGCCCGTGCCCAGCATCGGGTCGAGCGAGGCCCGCAGGCCGTAGGTCGCGTTGATGTCCAGCTCGGTGTTCATCACGTCGCCGTTGAACTTGACGGAGCTGCCGCGCTGGACGGTAAAGTTCTTGGACAGGAGGCCCGGGAGCACGAACTGGTAGGTTCCTTCACTGATGTTGTAGTCGCCGTTCAGGTCGAAAATGGCCCGGGACGGGCGCAGGGTGAGGGTCACCGTGCCCTGGCCGCTGACGGCCGCCACGTTGCCGGCTTCCTTGTCGATTTCCACGAGCGCGCGGACGGCCGGCTGGATGTTCACGCGTCCGCGGATGGTGATGTCCGCAGGGGTGACTTCCTTCTTCTTGAGGCTGGCCAGCATTTCCTCATACGGGTCGAGCTCGCGCCGCGGCTCCGTGAAGGTCAGCAACTGGTGGCTGCTGCTTGAAGCGGAGCCGGCGCTGGCGGACGGGGAGATGTGCACTTCGCCGTTGCCGGAGGTGCTGATGTCGGCGTCCACGGTGAGAGCCGTCAGCGGGCCGCGGGCGTTGGCCGTTCCGGAGGCGCGCAGGTAGCCGTAGTAGGAGACGCCCGGCCGCTCCGGCGCATCCAGCACCTTGAGGTTGCTGAGCGCCACGCGGGCGTCGACGGAGAAGTCCTTCAGGTGCTGGTAGAGCAGGCCGCCGTCGACGGTCATGCTGCCGCCGTCGTCGTCCCGGACGGCCACGTGTTCCAGGGTGGCGCCGTTCTGGTCCACCCGGATCGGGCCGCTGAGGGTATAACCGACGCCGGTGAGCCCGACGAGGGCGTAGGCGTCGTCAAGGTACAGGTCGTCGCTGTGGGGGACGAGGTCGTCCATCGGGCCGGTCAGGCTGACGTGGCCGCTGATGCCGCCGTTCAGCTCCGTGATGGCGTCGGGTAGGAAGGCCGAGGCCACGGCAAGCGGGAAGCGCTCCAGGCCGGCCTGGAGATCCAGGCGCTTCTCCTGCAGGAAGTAGCTGCCGCCGACGCGCAGGGCGTCCCGGCCGTCGATGTGGTCCACCAGGCTGATGCCGAGCTCCTTGCCTTCGTTCTGCAACTGGCTGGAAAGGGTCATGTTGCCCGCATCCACGCCGGAAAGGCGCAGGGTGTCGAGCCGGAAGTCCATGATCATGCCCAGGGCCTTGTTCGGACCGGAGGTGACGGTGGCCTGGCCGTTCATCAAGCCTTCGAGGCCGAACTGCGCCGGCAGGAACTGGTTGACGAGCGCCAGGTCGAAGCGGTCCATGTGCAGGGAGAGCGTATCGCTGCGGCGCGACGAGAAGCCGCCGTCCACCAGCAGCTGCTGCGCTCCGTTGCTGATCAGGAAATGGTCCAGGCGGATGTCCTGGCCGTGCTTGATGATGTCGGCGGGCGCGAAACTCCAGGTCTCCTCTCCCGCCATGATGTAGGAACCGACCGGGTGGGCCTGGATGACCAGCTCGCCGTCGTCTTCGTCCCGGAACATCCGGCCTTCCAGGTTGACGGTGGCCTCTCCGCCCGTGCCGGAGAAATCGTCGTAATGGACCCCCAGGGACAGGAGGTTGTCGTCCGCCCCGAGCGTGATGGCGGGGTTGAGCACCGCGAGGGTACCGGCGCGCAGCTCGGAGCTGATGGCGTTCGCGAGGAGCGCCCCGTTCCGGTTGTCAAAGAGCAGGTCGACGTTCCGGAGGTAATTCTTGCCGAAGGCGATGCGGTCTGAACTGACGCGGCCGTTGAGCCGGCCCTCGTCCGTCGTGGTGAGGGAGAAGTCGGTGTTGTCGGCGATGTACGCGCCGGGCGCGAAGACCGCCAGGATTTCGCGCGTGTCGTGGAAGATGGCGTCCAGGCTGTAGTTGCCGCAGCCCTGCGGCTCAAACTCGTTGGTGAAGAGGGCGGTGAGGTCGCGGCGCACGGTAATCTCCTGCAGGTCGCGGGCGAATTGCGTGACCGGACGGTCGCCCTGGAAGCGCGCTTCCAGGAAGGGCGCGTTGAAGTCGATTTCCTGCCAGGCCCCGTCCGTGCGGGCGTTGACCTGGATGTCGCCGAGCTGGTGCGCACCTTCCTTGTCGGTCAGGCGGACGTTTTCCAGCCGGACGCTGCCGTCGAAGCGCTCGCCAAGGCGGACCAGGTCCGCGTGCAGGTTGGTGGCGGCGCGGGACAGCTTGCCGCCGGCGTCGAAGCCGAGGGCGGCGAGGTTGGCGTCCTCGATCTGCCCATCCACACGGTAGCGGGCGCGGCCGTTCTTCGGCGTCAGGTCCGCCAGGCCGGTCAGGTCGAGGTGGAGCAGGGGATCGCTGCTTTGGATGCGTCCGGCGGCGGTGCCGTCCTGCAGCGAACCGGTGAGCCGGATATTGTGGATATCATGCCCGAGGGCATGGATACGGTCGATGACGAGGGAGTCCAGGGTGGCGTCCGGCAGGCCGCCGCCATCGGCGAGAACGGCGTGGACGCGGGTGTGCAGGGTGGCCGTGCCCAGGATGTCGACGCCCAGGATGTCGCCGAGGTCGAGTTCGTGGGTGGCCAGGTTCAGCGCGAGTTCGATCGGGCGGACCGGATCCACCGCGTTGCGGATCGAGCCCGTGAGGTTGAACGAGCCGGAGGGGCTCTGCGTCTCGATATCGAGGTCCAGGTCGTTGAACGGACCCGTCGCCTCGACCTGGAGGGTCAGCGGGACGTTGTGGGCGATCTGGCTGAAATCCGGGGCGGGCTTGTCGGGGGTGAGGCCGCCGAGGAAACGCGAGAAGGCGGTCGTCGTGCCCGTCAGGTCCTGGAGCTGGGCGTCCAGCGTGGCCTCCTGGATGTCAGGCAGGCCGATGATGTGGGCGTTCGCGGTGGCGGAGACGCCCGAATAGGTTTCGTTGAAGATCAGGCGCTCGACGGTCAGGTCGCGCACGGGGCCCTCCACGTGGCCGCGCCGGATCTCCATCACCGTCGGGCTGTCGATGAATGTGCCGGAGAAGTAGGCGAGGGTCTGCAGGGCGACGCGCGAGCGCTGCAGGTCGCCTTCGAGGGGCACCACGTTGACGAAATCGCCGAGATCTTTCGTCGACTCGTATTGCAGGGCCAGGGCGCGGAGGTGGATGTCCGACCAGGCGTCGCGGAGGACAAAGTCTTCGAACAGGGCGCCGTCCACGAAACCGAACTCGCAGCTGGAAGTGAGATGCTGGATCACGTAGCCGGACTTCTCCCGGGCGGAAAGGCGCTCGATGTCGCCGCGTATCTTGGCGTCGGCGATGGCGAATTTGTAGGCCGTGAGATCCAGGGTGATGTCCAGGTCGTCGAAGTTGACGCCGAAGCCCTTGTAGGTGCCGTGGTCGGGCAGGAAGCTGTTCATCCGGAAGCGGAAGTCCTTGATACGCAGTTTCTTGATATCAAACAGCTTGTCCCGGGACGGCGGGGCGTCGGAGGCTTGCAGGTGGAAGATGCGGGAAAGGTTGTCGTGGTATTCCTCGCCGGGCTCGCTGACCATGTGGAAGCTGCCGCCCTCGATGGTCACGCGGCCCATGTGGAGACCCTCCTTGCGGAACAGGCCCGTCAGGCTGAAGGTGGCCGTCAGTTTGTCTATGTGGGCGACGGTGTCGGCCGGGGCCCAGCCGCGGCCGTTGACGTCCTCCGTGTAGGGGTGCGTGTCGATCAGCTTGAGGTTGCGGATGACAATCACGCCGGAGGTCATGACCTTGAGCTCGTCGTACTGCACGCGGCCGTCCATGATGGCCACGAGCTGGTTGAGCCCCACCTTGGACAGGCGCGTCTGGACCAAAGGCGTCTGAATAGCAACGAGAAACGCCATCAGCAACACTGCCAGCAAGCCGACAATGCGCGCGATGATATACCCCTTTTTCCTGTACATGCCTTTTGTAATCTACAAATATAAGAAAATCTCCGCGTAATTCCATATATGCGCGCCTGCGGAAATAATTGCTATCTTTGCCGAATAATTGTACTCAGATGGCAGACATCATTCTCGGCATAGAATCTTCCTGCGACGACACTTCGGCGGCCGTCATCCGCGACGGATGGCTCCTCTCGAATGTCATCGCCAGCCAGGACGTCCACCGCGCCTTCGGCGGGGTCGTCCCGGAGCTGGCGTCGCGCGCACACGAGCAGAACATCGTCCCGGTGGTGAGCGAGGCGCTCGCCCGGGCGGGCGTGAAGGCCTCGGACCTGACCGCAATCGCGTTCACGCGCGGTCCGGGCCTGCTGGGTTCTTTGCTGGTGGGCACTTCCTTCGCCAAGGCCATGGGCCTGGCGCTGGACATCCCGATCGTGATGGTGAACCATCTGCAGGGCCACCTGCTGGCCGATTTCATCCGCCAGCCGGACAAGCCCGTGCGGGAGCCTGCGTTCCCGTATCTCTGCTTGCTGGTCAGCGGCGGTAATTCGCAGATCGTCCGCGTGGACGACCCGCTGCATTTCGAGATCCTGGGCCAGACCATCGACGACGCGGTGGGGGAGGCCTTCGACAAATGCTCCAAGATGCTGGGCCTGGGCTATCCCGGCGGCCCCATCATCGACCGCCTGGCCAAGGAGGGCGATCCGACCCGCTTCAAGTTCACCAAGCCGCACATCGAGGGGCTGGACTATAGCTTCAGCGGCGTGAAGACCTCGCTGCTCTATTTCGTCCGCGACGAGATGGCGAAGGACCCGGATTTCCTGGAGAAGAACAAGGAGGATCTGTGCGCGTCTTTCCAGAAGACGCTGATCGACATCCTGCTCGACAAGCTGATCAAGGCCGCGAAGCAGACCGGCATCAAGGAGGTGACCATCGGCGGCGGCGTGTCGGCCAACAGCGGGCTGCGCGCCCGGATCGAGGCCGAGGGCCGCAAGCGCGGCTGGAACACCTACCTGCCGGAATTCAAGTTCACGACCGACAACGCGGCGATGATCGCCATCGCCGGATACTACCATTACCTGGCCGGGGAGCGCACGCCGCTGGATGTGGCCCCCGTGTCCCGGATGTCTGATTTCTAGTTGATTATGAAGGAGTTTGAAGTAGTCTGCCCGCTCACGCGGGAGCCGCGCCTCAAAGAGATCGAGGCCAAGGCCGGCGGCATGAAATGGGTGCTGAAGAAGCGCTCCGTCGATGCGCGCAAGGAGCCGGTCTGGCGCTACCAGTACGAGGCGTACGGGCCCGGCGAGGAGTACGTGCCCTACACGCTTCCGGAGTACCTCGACGTCCACGGCGCCGAGCCGGTCATCGTCGTGGGCGCCGGCCCGGCCGGCATGTTCGCCGCGCTCAAGCTCCTGACGCTCGGGCTCCGGCCCGTCGTGCTGGAGCGCGGCAAGGACGTCCACGCGCGCAAGTTCGACATGGCGAAGCTCTCGCGCGACGGCATCGTCGATCCCGACTCGAATTACTGCTACGGCGAAGGGGGCGCGGGCGCCTTCTCCGACGGAAAACTCTATACCCGTTCGTCCAAGCGGGGGGACCTCCGCGAGGTCCTGCACCAGCTGGTGAAGTTCGGCGCTTCGAAGGACATCCTCATCGACGCGCACCCGCACATCGGTTCCGACAAACTGCCCGTCGTGGTGGAGAATATCCGCAACTTCATCGTCGAACACGGCGGGGAGTATCATTTTAACGCAAAGGTTACATCCATTCAGGATCATGTCGTTAAGACGGCCGACGGGCAGGAGTACCGCGCTTCGCGCATCATCCTTGCCACGGGCCATTCCGCGCGCGACGTGTACGAGATGCTGGCCGGCATGGGCGGCGCGCTCGAGGCGAAAGGCTTCGCGATGGGCGTGCGCGTGGAGCATCCGCAGGAGAAAATCAACTGGTGCCAGTACCACGGTCAGTGGAAGCCGGGCGTGCCGGCGGCGGAGTATTCCTTCGTCGAGCAGGTCGACGGCCGCGGCGTCTTCTCTTTCTGCATGTGCCCCGGCGGCGTCCTCGTGCCTTCCTCTACCGAAGATCAGACCGTCGTGTTGAACGGCATGTCCAACTCCGGCCGCAGCGGCAAGTTCGCCAACGCCGGCGTCGTCGTCCAGATCGAGCCGGAGGACGTCCCCGGCGATGGCCCCTTCAAGCTGATGGATTTCCAGCACGCGGTCGAGCGCAAGATGTACGACGCCGCCCAGGCGCTGGGCGCGGAGAATCCGATGGCCGCCCCGGCCCAGCGGATGGAGGATTTCTGCCTTGGCAAGGTCTCCAAGACCATGCCGCCGACCAGCTACCACCCCGGTGTGGTGAGCGCCCCGCTGCACGAAATCCTGCCGCCGCACGTGGCGCAGCGCCTCCAGAAAGCCTTCCCGCGCGTGAAAATGCGCAACTACTATACGAACGCCGCGCTCCTGCTCGGCGTCGAGTCCCGCACCTCCTCGCCGGTCCGCATCCCGCGCGACCCCGAGACGCTCGAGTATGTCTCGCTGCCGGGGGTCTTCCCTTGCGGGGAAGGCGCCGGCTACGCGGGCGGCATCGTGTCCAGCGCGCTGGACGGCATCAACGTGGCCGAGGCCGTGGCCCGGTCGCTCAAACCCGGCGAGGCATGAAGAAGGTAGCCTGCGTCGGAGACAGCATCACCTGGGGTTTCACCATCGTGAACCGCGCGAAGTACAGCTATCCCGCCGTGCTGCAGCAGCTGCTGGGCGAGGGCTTCGAGGTCCGCAATTTCGGCTACAACGACGCCGCGGCCCGCTTCGATGCGGAGACGCCTTATGCAAGTAAGAAAGCCTACCGGGACAGCCTGGCCTGGGAGCCGGACATCGTCCTGCTGATGCTCGGGACCAACGACACCAAGCCCTGGAACTGGAATCCCGGCATCTTCCGGGAGGACTATATCCGGCTGGTGCAGTCCTATCTCGCGCTTCCTTCGCACCCGCGGGTGGTGCTCGTCGCGCCTATCCGCATCTTCAAGCTGATTCCCGTCACAATCCTCAATCCGGACGTGCTGGAAGAGGGGGTCCGTCCCGCCATCCGGGACATCGCCGCCCAGTTGCACCTGCAGCTTGTCGACCTCTATGACCTCTTCGACAGCGCGCGCCTCTGCCGGGACGGCGTCCATCCCCAGCGCGACGGCGCGCGCCTGCTCGCGGAAACCCTTTTCAAGGCGGTGGAGTTCTAGCGCATGGCCTGGGCCATGCCTTCGTTGAATTTCTCTTGCAGTTGCTTCGCAAGTGCGTTGTCGGGATTGGCCTTCAGGGCCTTCTCGAAGTTCTGAATCACGTCCAGGTAGTAGCGCTGGCCGTTCCGGGCCGGATCCTGGACGATACGCGTCATGTACAGGAAGCCCCGCAGGGTGCAGACGTCCGACAGATCCGCCGCCGGCATCTCCGCCAGGGTGGCGATCGTCTGCTCGGCCTCGGCCAGCAGGCCCTCCGTCTGCTCCGCCTGCGGATTCATCACGGCGAAATTCAGGCTCTGCAGCGCCAGCTGGTATTTAGGCGCGGTCTGGTCGGGGAACATGGCGTCGATGCGCTTCAGCTCCGCGATGCAGGTCAGGAAGGCCTCCGGCGTGAGCTCCTGAAGCCGCGAAAGGGACTGGCCCAGCAGCGCGCGCATGTCCTGCGCGGGCGCGGAGAAAAGGGAAATCATCAGGAAGAGGACGGTGGCAAGGATGCCTTTCTTAGAAATTAGCGATGTCATATGCTTTGCTGTTTTTAAGTGAAACAAAAATTCCGATATAGAAGAAGCGGTCCCGGCTTTCGGCCACCGGCGTGCCGTCGGTGTCGATCCGGTACACGTTCGTGCGGCCCAGCAGGTTGCTCAGCGAGGCGTACACGATGACCTTCGGGTGCGCCAGCCAGGTGACGTTGGCGTCAAGGCTGTTGTAGCAGGGCGTCGTGCCGGCCTCGTATTCGCGCCCGCTGGCGAAGGAGTCGGCGAGACCGACGATGACCTTGCCGAGGCCGTATTTCGCGCTCACGCGGAAATTGTGGCGGGAGGCGAACGAAGGCGTGCGCGGCGTGTCGTAGTCCAGGTAGAGGCGCTGCGCGTCGTTGAAGGAATAGGCGGCCGTGAGCGTCAGGTTGCGGATCAGCGAGGCGTCCTCGACGAAGAGGTCCACGCCCCGGCTGTAGCCGTAGCCGTCCGGCGTGCAGACGTCCGCCCGCAGCAGCGGCAAGCCGCGGTAGCGCTTGTCGTAGGCCTCGAGGCGCACCAGGGTCCGGTCCGTGCCGTACTGCAGGCTGAGGATGGCGTGGTCCGCCGTGCTCTGGCCCAGCGCGCCCAGCCCGCGGGCGAGGTAATCGTCCTCCGGGCTCTGGCTGTAGCGGCCCCACATGACGGAGGACTGGAAGCGTTTGCCGGGCACGAAGCTCAGCGTCACGCGCGGCATCAGCAACCAGGCGCGGCTGTAGCTCGCTTTCTCGGCGCGCGCCGAGAGGTTGAGGAAGAGCGTCCGGACGATGCGCACCTGCGCGTCCACGTGGCCGCCCAGCAGGTTGTAGTTGAGCGCGTAGCCCGTGCCGTCGTACTGCGTCCGGCTGTTGCGGATATAGTCTTCGACACCCGCCGAGAGCTTGAACGCCGCCGAATAGCTTTTGCGGATCTCGGCCTTCAGGTGCACCTCGTCGCGAAAATTGTGATAATGGTCCCCGCGCACGAGCGCGTCGGCTATGTCGCTGAAGACCGTCGAATTGGCGACGCCCGCGAAGAGCCGGTAGCCCCGCCCGAGCGTAGTCTGCAGCGTCGCATTGGCGTAGACGTTGTGCTCGAGGAGCGACAGCTCCCGGCCCTCGGTCCGGAGGCCCAGCGTGGTGCGGTCGTAGCCGACATAGGATTTCAGGGTGCTCCCGTTGTCCCATTCGTGCTTGAACTGCGCCTCGCCGGAGAGTTTCCGGTACGGGCGTGTCCAGTCGTAGCGGTCCGGGAAGATGGCGGTGTGCAGGCCCAGGTCGGTGTAGTTCGCGTTGAAGGACAGGCTGCTGCGGCGGAACGCCTTCGTGCCGCCGACGCTCCAGTCCAGCAGCGAGGCGCTGACACCGAACTTGTCGCTGGCGGCCACGTCGGTCGTCTCCATCGGCAGCACGGCCGAGAGCGCCTGCCCGTATTCGCCGCCGTAGCCGCCCAGGGAGAAACTCATCCCCTTGAAGAGGAAGGGAGAGAAACGGCCGCGCTGCGCCTGACCTTCGGCGTTCGTGCCGTACGGGACGAGTACGTGCATCCCGTTGATGAAGGTCTGGCACTCCTCGCTGTCGCCGCCCCGCACGTACAGGCGGCCGTTTTCGCCCACTTTCTGGGTGCCGGGCAGGACCTGCAGGGCGGCGACGAGGTCCCCGCAGGAGTTGCCGGACAATACGACGTCCAGCGCGTCCAACGTCTTGATCTGGGAGCTCTTGCCCATGCTGTAGGTGCTGGCCGTCACCACGACTTCGTCGATGGAGGCGGCCTGCTCGCGCAGGCGGATCTGCAGGCCGCGCAGCCGGGCGGCGTCGGCGGCGAGCGTCTGCTCCTCGTAGCCCAGGAGCACGGCGCGCAGGGTCAGCTCACCCGTGCGGGCGGTGGTGAAGGAGAAGCGCCCGAGCGTGTCCGTGACGGCGCCGTCGATGGTGCCGACGACGAAGACGTTGACGCCGACGAGCGGGCCGCGGTCGTCGGTCACGATGCCGTCGATCCGGGTCTGGCAGTGGGCGGAAAGGGAGGCGGCAAGCGCCGCGAAAAGGAGGGTCAGCAACTTTTTCATGTCGCAAAGGTGAACACGAAAAAACGGCCTTCCAAATATCCCGGACGGACATCCAGAATCGCGGACCGACAACTAAGGGCCCGGACGAACGGAGAGAATTACGGACGAACCGCTAGGCGATGAAGGACTTGAGTTTCGGCACGAAAGAGCGCGACACGGGGATCGTCGCGAGCCCGCCGCCCAGCTCCAGGGTGTAGCCGTTGGAGTTGCCCTTCGCGGAGCTGATGTTGTTCAGGTTCACCACGAAAGAGCGGTGGCACTGGAAGATATTCCGGTACTCCGCGAGGTCTTCGAGCACGCCGGAGAGCGTGGACTGGATCTCTTCCCGCGCCAGTTTGCCGTCCCGGACGAAGCAGACGGCCACGTTGTTCTTCTGCGCCTCGATGTAGAGCAGGTCGTTGATCGGCAGGTTCACGTCATTCCCGCGGACGCGGGTGTCGTGGATGCAGACGGTGATGTTCTCCTGCTCCTGCGTGGTCTTGTCCAGCAGGGCGTCCAGCCGTCCGCGCAGGAAGCGGAAGTAGTCGATCGACGTGGAACAGACCGTAACCACCACGCCGATGATGAGCGTCCAGCACAGGAACATCCAGAAGTATTCCCATTTGAGCGGGAATTTGAAGAGCAGTGAGAACGTGAAATAGTTGCAGATGCCGATGAAGAGCACCATCCCGAGCACGCCCAGCGCCTGGTGCCAGATGCGCCAGACCCGGGCCCTGCGCTGCAGGGGGTGGAAGATCAACTGCCCATAGAGCGCGCAGCAGCAGAAGGTCACGGCGCCGAAGATCAGCGCGGTCAGCAACTTGTTGCCGCCGAATCCGTTGAAGCCGAAGGGCCGCAGGAAGTACAGGATCCCCACGACGATGAGGCTGTAGATCAGGCAGTCTTTCGCCCAGTGGCCGTGCAGCAGGAAAGGATATTTGCGGGTCAGGATGGACATTTCTCAGAAAGGTTACAGGATGACGCCGCTGCCGAGCATTTCGCTGTCCGGGGCGTACCAGACGGCAAACTGGCCGGGCGTGATGCTGCGCTGCGGCTGGTCGAAAAGGATGAAGAGGCCGTTCTCCCGCATCAGCAGGGTGGCATCCTGCAGGGGCTGGCGGTAGCGGATGCGCACGCGGTAGCGGCGCTGCTCGCCGGGCTGCATCGCCTCCGCCGGGCGGATCCAGTGGATCTCGTCCGGGGCGATGCGCAGGCAGCTGCGCAGCAGGCCGGGGTGGTTTTCCCCTTCGCCCACGTAGATGATGTTGCGCTCGATGTCGGTTGCGAGCACGAAGACGGGGCTGGCGTGGCCGCCGATGCCCAGGCCCTTGCGCTGGCCGATGGTGTAGAACTGCGCGCCCTCGTGG
>JAEEGL015266415.1_pt1 | contig 18658 bp, 14 predicted proteins | sample 9134231 | NCBI WGS metagenome assembly JAEEGL01 (sample SAMN16246548, study PRJNA631951) | gut metagenome | biome: gut microbiome; feature: rumen; material: fiber-attached | host: Bos | place: Iran: Karaj | collected 2018-10 | reverse complement strand
GTGAAAGATATCATTTGGATGCTTTGATTTATTTTCTCACGTTTTGTAGCCGATTTTAAACAAATCACGCCTTGTACGCCCCAATTTTGTACACTAAATAACCAAATACATTCTTCTGGTAATTTTTTACGAAAATACAATGGTACAATAGTTTCATTCTTTAGGTACAAAATTGAGAAAATATTGCTTTCTGAGTGAAAAATCTATTCTTGAGTCGAAAAGAGGTACGAAAATTTTGAGAGTTCGATAAAAAAGACATTTGGGCCATAAAATATAGAAACACATGACATTATAACAAGACAAGCGTATAAAAACAGATTACCCGTATTAAATCCAAAAACAGATTTAATACGGGTAATTATCCAGAATTATCTTGGAAATTATTTCTTTAACTCTCTGTCGAGATAATTCTCGATGCGAGTGACGAGGTGCTTGCGAGTGTTACCACCATAGATGCTGTGGTTACGGTTGGTGTATGTAGCCATCTCAAACTGGATGTTGGCTTGAGTCATGGCTTCTGTAAGCTCTGCTGTGTTCTGGAAATGCACGTTGTCGTCAGCAAGACCGTGGATGATGAGGAGATCGCCCTGAAGTTTCTTATACTTGTGCATAGGAGAACAGTCGTAACCGTCAGGATTCTCCTGTGGAGTGCGCATGAAACGCTCTGTATAAACAGTATCATAATAACGCCAGTCGGTTACAGGGGCAACGGCAACACCACACTTAAAGACCTTACGACCTTCACAAAGTGACATGATTGTGTTGAATCCTCCGAAGCTCCATCCCCAAATGGCGATACGGTTCTTGTCAACGAATGACTGTTGACCAAGCCAAAGAGCTGTCTCCACCTGGTCGTGTGACTCAAGATCACCCATGCGGAGGTAAGTACACTTCTGGAACTCTGCACCACGTCCACCCGTACCACGTCCATCAACACACACAACGACGTAACCTTTCTGCGCAAGACGATGTTCCCACATAAGGCCACCAACGAAACCATTCTTGAAAGAATTGTGAACCTGCTGGTTTCCAGGACCACTATACTGGAACATAAGAACAGGATATTTCTTTGAAGCATCGAAATTGCGTGGCTTTACCATCCAACCATTAAGTTCCACTCCGTCAGCCGTAGTGAACGTGAAGAGTTCTGCATGTCCAAGCTCTGCCTCTGCAAGCTTACCCTTCAGCTCGCTATTGTCTTCAAGTACCTTGAGGCTTTTGCCAGATGCGTTGCAAAGAGCGTAAACGGAAGGAACGCCAAGGGCAGAATGTACGTTCATGTAGTAGTTACATCCCTTAGAGAAGATTGCCGTATTACATCCCTTCTGTGTGGAAAGCTTAGTGCGCTTGCCAGAAGCATCCACCTTATATATATATTTCTCAAGAGGGCTTCCCTCATTTGAGGCATAGTAGAAGTTCTTGCCCGAAGCATCGCAGCCGTAATATTCGCTCACGACGAACTTACCAGATGTAAGTTGGCGAACAAGCCGTCCGTTCATATTATAAAGATAGAGATGCTGATAACCGTCACGCTCACTGAGGAAGACGAACTGGTCACGTGAGAAGTCAAGATTTTGAATGACATCCTCACTTACATACTTTTCTGCTTTCTCACGAAGGATGAGCTGCGAAGTTGTGGCACGAGCATCAACAAGATAGATATCCATAACGTCCTGATGACGATTGAACGTAACAACGGCGAGCTTATCCTTGACACCTGTAAACTGGATGCGTGGAATATAGCCGTCACTCTCTACAGGCACATCGAGGTTACGAGTGACACGTGACTTGATGTCGTAGCTGTGGACAGACACCTTGGAGTTCTTGTCACCAGCCTTTGGATATTTGTAGCTATACAATCCTGGGTAAAGGGTGTACTCCTTTTTTGCAGGAGCAGCACCAGCGAACCACTGGAAAGAGAATGTTGACACCTCTGACTCGTCAAAGCGAATCCAAGCAAGCATCTGGCTGTCGGAGCTGAAGTCGTAGGCACAATTGAATGCAAACTCCTCTTCATACACCCAATCAGGTTTACCATTGATGACCTTATTGAACTCACCATCCTTAGTCACCTGTGTCTCTGCATTATTATAGAGAAGCTTAACGAGGAAGATGTTGTTGTCACGGACGAAGGCAATCATCGTACCATCAGGAGAGAACTTAGGCACTTCCTGCTCACCCTTGGTAGAAAGAGGAGTAAGAGTGCGGTTGTGCACATTATATATATAATATGTAGAAACAGCTGAGTGACGATAGATGCCACGACGATTTGTCTCAATGAGAATATTCTTCTGGTCAGGAGACATAATGTAGCTCTCTACCCTATCAAGCTTTGCATTACGCGCTGTCTTGGCATCAAAGAGAGTTTCAAGCACTTCGCCGTTCTTGAACGAACGACGGAGAATCTGCTTGCCATCCTCGCTAATCTGCGAATAGCTTTCGCCATCGGCAAGAGGCACGACGCCATAAACACCTTTCTCACGGTAATAACCGCCTACAACATCATCAAGAGTTATCTGCTTTGCAAACGCAGCAGCAACAGTAACAAATGACATAACTAAGATTAAAAGTCTTTTCATATTACGAGTTTTTAATTCAAATCAAACAATATCTTTTTCCTTGTCTTGCATCACGCTCTTCCATGCGCTTGCGAACCTTCTCAACAAATTCGTAGTTCTTCAATCCCCAACCAGGGATGGCAAGGAGGGATGCCGGCGATTGTGACACGAAGCGTTCAAGGACAATATCAGGGCGAAGATTCTCCACGAAGTCAATGACAAGGTCGATGTACTCATCAGCCGTATAAAGATGAAATTCGGAAGGTCGCTCCGCATATTCCTCAGCCATACGAGTACCCTTTATGAGTTGAAGCTGATGAAGCTTGAGAGTCGTCAGAGGCAACTCAGAAAGAAGTTTCGCCTCACGTATGATGCTCTCACGGTTGTCTCCTGGTAAACCGAGAATGACGTGACCACCCGTGATAATGCCACGACTTGCTGTTCGTCTTACGGCATCGACGGTTGCCGCATAGTCGTGACCTCTGTTTATTCGGCGAAGTACATTGTCATCCGTACTCTCTATTCCGTATTCAACAATCAGGAAAGCACGCTTGTTGAGTTCTTCCAGATAATCGAGGAGCTCGTCAGGCATACAATCGGGACGTGTTCCTATGACGATACCCACGACATCCTTCACCCTCAAAGCCTCCTCATAGAGCCTTATCACATGAGACACGTCACCATACGTATTGGTGTAAGCCTGGAAATATGCAAGATACTTCATATCGGGATATTTTCTCGCAAAGAACTGCTTACCTTCTTCCAGTTGCTGAGTGACTGTCTTCTCCGTCTGGCAATAGGCAGGATTGAACGTCTGGTTGTTGCAATAAGTACAACCACCCACCCCAACCGTTCCGTCACGATTGGGACAGGTGAAGCCGGCATTAAGCGAAATCTTCTGTACCTTGAAACCAAGTTGCTCCTTGAGCCAAGAGCCGAACTCGTTGTATCTCTGTTCCATTACAAGCGAACCTTAACGCTTCTGCGCTTTCCGTCAACATTCCATGTGATTACATACACTCCTGATGGGAGGTCAGACACACCACAACGCTCGTCAGCCTTGAATGTGCGAACCAAAGAACCATTTGCAGAATATATGTTTACTACGAATGTAAGCATCTCCGGTGTGGCAGAACCAAAGTGAAGGACACCATTCTGCTTGTCAAGGGCAAGAGCATACTCCTCTGGCTCGACAGAAGCAATGGCGTTAGGGTCAACATACTTCTCAACAGGAAGAATGTTCCACAAGCGGTTGGCACTTGATGAGTTTCTCTCATCTGTAGTATAACTAAGAACACTTGCACCATTATGCGTTGCACCACCACTAAGGTTAATGGTGTGTTCAGTAGCAACATTCACGAGGTTGCACCTGCCATTCCTGCCCTGCATCACCACTTGCCAGTACTGACGATTGTCACTATAGTCAAGTTCAGCAACAGACAACTGAGTACCGACATTGGTTGTTGCCGTGCTCACTCCTACTGTAGGGTCACAAAGCGCAAGTCCTGTAGCCTTATTGACAATCACATACTGGTCGTCACCGACAAGGATGAACTTCCATAGTTGTGTGTCACGCTCATCCGCACTTGACCAAGTGCAGACAGCACGACCTTCGGTGTCAAGGTAGTTACCCGTATTGCTATTGGCAATCCTATACCAATAGTTTTCAGGTTCAAACACTGGCTCTGGTGCATCCACCCATTTATTGTATAAAGCATCCTTGAGGAAAGCGATATGGCTTCTGATGAATGACTTAACATCATTCACATACTGGTTGTAACTTGAGTAGAGTACAATTTCATTATACATCCTTGTGGAAATGCCCCATTTAGCATAGTTAAGCGACTTTGACTCATCAAGCAATTCTGAAAGGCTGTCTATCTGCTGATAGAGGTAATCCTCAATGCCAGCCTTGACGATTTCATCGAAACGACGATTGACAAGAGAGCCGAACCATGGATCTTGCCACATACGACCTACCCACTTCTTGGCGTCACCGTATCCTTCCTCATCCATAAGCCTTGTCTGGGTGTTCGGAATACGTCTGTCGTTGTTATAGGCAATGTCATAATCCCATATAGGTCCCCAGTAGATGAGAGGGTCATCCTGGTTCTTATAGAAATATGTGCTGTAATAACCGTCAATATTTGCAGTCAGTTCCGTAACGAGAAACCAATTTGCCAAAGAAACAGAATCGACATACTGACGATAACCCTTAATCGGATCCTTGAAGTTGGTTGACATAAGAGCCCTTTCAAAGATATTGACGTAGTTACGAATATACGTATTCTGTTTTGCATCTATCTCTTCCTCTTCAGGATAATGGATGCGTACATATACCCAATTGTTTGTTGCGAAGCAGTTGCCGTCGTGGAAGCCATCCACCTCAAGAAGGTAGCCACCCGTGATGTTGCTGTTTTCCGTAAGCGGATAATCCTGTTCAACCACGTTTACACGATGAGGGCGTACCTCTACCTGGTCGCTTATCTGATAAGTGCAGAGATAAGTGCCGTTGAGGGTCAGGTCAACGAACTTATGAGCAGGATTGTTCTTCAGCCCGAGGAAATCGCCCATGAGCGAAGTGAGGGCATTGCGGAACAATGTCTTGTCACCGGCATTGGCGAGGAGTGTCCACGTCTTGGCATTAGCATAACCCTTGCCGAGGAGCTTCTGCTTCTTCTGGAACTTAATCTTGTAAGGCTTCTTACTCATGTTCCATGTCGAATTGCCTCGACCACGAATCTGGGTAGAGTCAAAAACCTGCACATTATCATCCTCGTCAATAAGAGTTATCTTTGAATAGATGTACTCTTCCTTGCTATAAATCGGTTTACGCTCGTATGTATCAATAATCATGTGTGGCAGGTTCGTAAGACGTGAAACCTGCTGTGCGTTTGCGTTTCCTGAAAACAAGCAAACAATCAATACAATTGCGAAGTAAAATAACTTTTTCATATACGCATTCATAACATATTTTGCGACAAATTTATGGAAAACTTTGAAAATAAACAAAAAACACGAAAAAACTTTTGTCAGAATATAGGAAAGTCGTATCTTTGCACGCCGATTATTATCGAGGGGACATGAAAATGCCCCCAAATCAGTGTGTGAATAGCGAAATCCTATTAGCCGGGAACGCGGTTCGTGAAGCACTGAAGCGTGACGGACAAGAAGACGTCTCGCGATTAAAACCACAGGCAACTGTGGACAGAGATTAATAATTAAAAGTAACAACAAAAAAAGGTTTTTAAATGAACACTTTAAGTTTCAAGACAAACTATGTAACTCCTGAGGCTGCAGACAAGAAGTGGGTAGTAGTTGACGCAGCAGGTCAGACACTCGGTCGCCTCAGCTCAAAGGTTGCAAAGATTTTGCGTGGTAAGTATAAGCCATGCTTCACTCCAAACATGGATTGTGGTGATAACGTTATCATCATCAATGCAAATCAGATTGTTCTCTCAGGAGACAAGATGAACTCTAAGATCTACCTTACTTATTCAGGTTATCCAGGTGGTCAGAAGAAGGCAACAGCTCTCGAAATGACAAAGCGCGTAAACGGTTACGAGAAGATCCTTCGTCACGCAGTAAAGGGCATGCTTCCAAAGGGCAAGCTCGGTTCTAAGATTCTCAGCAACCTCTACATCTACGAAGGTGGAGAGCACAAGCATGAGGCACAGAGCCCAGTAACAATCGATATTAACCTGTTAAAGTAATAAAAAAGGTATGGCAGTAAATTATATTAATGCACTCGGCCGTCGTAAGAGCGCCGTTGCTCGCGTGTACCTTTCAGAGGGTACAGGTAAGATCACAATCAACAAGCGTGACCTCAAGGACTATTTCCCATCTGAGCTCATCCAGTTCGTAGTAAAGCAGCCACTCAACCTTCTCGGTGTAGCTGAGAAGTACGATATCCTCGTAAACCTCAAGGGTGGTGGTTTCACAGGTCAGTCACAGGCACTCCGCCTCGCTATCGCTCGCGCACTCGTTAAGATCAACGCTGACGATAAGAAGGCACTCCGTGCTGAAGGATTCATCACTCGTGACCCACGTGCTGTTGAGCGTAAGAAGCCAGGTCAGCCAAAGGCACGCCGTAGATTCCAGTTCTCTAAGCGTTAATCATTGTACCTTATATTTCTACAACGCATGGTTCGCCTGCTGCGTAGAGATAGACATACAAACCGCTTAAAGACTTATCGTTTAGCATCTAAACCGGAGAGACCTCCTCAGAGTTACTCGCTGGTTGGTTAAAACAAAAAATTAACTTAAAAAGAAAGTAAACTAATCTGGGTATCTGCCCTCGAAAGCAGAAAGCCAGACAAAACAAATCAAAATTATGGCAAGAACATCATTTGATACATTGCTCGCTGCAGGTGCACACTTCGGTCACCTCAAGCGTAAGTGGAATCCAGCTATGGCTCCATACATCTTCATGGAGCGTAACGGCATTCACATCATCGACCTCCACAAGACAGTTGCAAAGACTGAGACTGCTGCTGAAGCTCTCAAGCAGATTGCAAAGAGTGGAAAGAGAATTCTTTTTGTTGCTACTAAGAAACAGGCTAAGGACGTAGTTGCTGAGAAGGCACAGTCAGTTAACATGCCATACGTAATCGAGCGTTGGCCAGGTGGTATGCTTACTAACTTCCCTACAATCCGTAAGGCAGTTAAGAAGATGGCAAACATCGACAAGCTCATTGCAGACGGTACATACGCAAAGCTCTCAAAGCGTGAGAATCTTCAGATTCAGCGCAAGCGTGCTAAGCTCGAGAAGAACCTCGGTTCTATCGCTGACCTTACTCGCCTCCCATCAGCACTCTTCGTAGTGGATGTTATGAAGGAGCACATCGCAGTTAGCGAGGCTAACCGTCTCGGTATTCCTGTATTCGCTATCGTCGATACTAACTCTAATCCTAACAATGTTGACTTCGTTATCCCAGCTAACGATGACGCTTCAAAGTCAGTAGAGGTTATCCTCGACGCTGTTTGTGGCGCTATCAAGGAGGGTCTCGACGAGCGCAAGGCAGAGAAGGTTGACATGGAAGCTGCAGGCGAGAAGAAGGCAGAGGCTAAGGCTGAAGCTGAGGCACCAGCTGCTGAATAATCCGAATTAACGAAATTATTTCAAAACTATAGTTAAAGGTGAGAAGTTGGAGGATAAATTATTTTTCACTTTTCACTTTTAACTTTTAATCCTTATTAAGACATTATGGCTATTTCATTAGCAGAAATCAATAGTCTTCGCAAGAAGACACAGGCAGGTCTCATGGACTGTAAGAAGGCTCTCGAAGAGGCTAACGGCGACGTAGAGGCAGCAATGGAGATTCTCCGCAAGAAGGGTCAGCTCATCGCTGCAAAGCGCTCTGACCGTGAGGCAGCTGAGGGTTGCGTACTCGCAAAGGTTGACGGCAACTTCGGTGCAATGATTGCACTCAAGTGCGAAACTGACTTCGTTGCAAAGAACGCTGACTTCGTTGCTCTCGCTACAGCTATCATCGACGCTGCTGTTGCTAACAAGTGCAAGACAATCGACGAGGTTAAGGCTCTCACTATCAACGGTGAGTCAGTAACAGACGCTATCACTAACCGTTCAGGTGTTACAGGTGAGAAGATGGAGCTCGACGGATACCTCACAGTTGAGGGCGAGAACATCATCGCTTACAACCACATGGCTGGTAACTTCCTCTGCACACTCATCGCCCTCAACAAGAAGTGCGACGAGCAGGTAGGTAAGAACATCGCTATGCAGGTAGCTGCAATGAACCCAGTTGCTCTCGACGAGGCTTCTGTATCACAGGAGACAAAGGACGCTGAGTTCAAGGCAGACATCGAGAAGGCTAAGCAGAACCAGATTGGCAAGGCAGTTGAGAACGCACTCAAGAAGGCAGGTATCAACCCAGCACACGTTGACTCTGAGGAGCACATCGAATCTAACACAGCTAAGGGTTGGATTACAGCAGAGGATGCTGCTAAGGCTCGCGAAATCAAGGTTTCTGCAGCAGCAGAGGCAGAGGCTAAGCTCAAGCCAGAGATGATTGAGAACATCGCTAAGGGTATGCTTGGCAAGTTCTTCAAGGAGAACTGTCTCCTCGACCAGGCTTACATCGACGACTCTAAGGTATCTGTTAAGCAGTACCTCCAGTCAGTTGACAAGGAGCTTACTATCACTGACTTCAAGCGTTTCACTCTCCGCGCAGAGTAATTCGCACTCACATACAAGTCACTCACAAGGGCTGTCAGTTCACGCTGATGGCCCTTTCTCTTTCTCCTCTATTCGCCACCATTCTTATCAGATTGGAAACACAAAACACATATCCGCCACTCATTCTTTTGACGCCACAAAGATACAACATCTTCATTGCGCTTTTCGAATGATTTCCCAACTTTTTCTGCACTTTACAAATACTTGTTATATAAAAATTCATGTGGGCAGTGGTTGAAAAATCCATAAAAATTCATGGAAAACAAAAAAAAATTGGCAAACACACACCATGCCACGCAACCTACAAAAAGTACTGATGCAACAAAGCAAAAAACTCACACTATTGAATTACAGCGTATTGACTTCACAAAACATTACAGTGTTACAGTGTTACAGTTAGATTCAAAAGGATACTCTAAACAGGTCTTATTATATATATATTTATATATATAATAAGAAGTTTTTTATGTATAGTAAACACAAAAAAAACAACTGTAACACTGTAACGCTGTAACACTTTTTGAGAAATATCCTAAGAATAGCAAACAACAAGGAATGTGTATAATTGTGATTTATAACGCAATATAAAAGAAATGCGTATTTCAAAGAAAAAAGTTGCCAAAACATTCGAAATGCGCAATGAACATTTCTTACCTTTGCAGCGAGAAAAAATAAAGGGAGCACACTAAGGCCCAACCATAACCCTCCCCAAAGGGAGGGAACAGAGTTACCAAGGAGTAAAAGTACAAATCCGCAAGAACTAAAAAACTTAAAAACCCAAAAACTTAAAAACTCAAGTCTTTGAGGAGCGATGAGGACTCGTTGAGGAGCCTGATTAACTCAAAACACAGAGGGCACAAAGAAAACAGAGGGCACAGAGAAACCCTCAGAGAAAACTCTGTACCCTCTGTGCCCTCTGTGTTGAAACCTCTTCTGCGAATTTACCCGAATGGCCGCCCCCGTTGGGGGTCGGGGGGCTAATCTATCGAATTTGTCTGCGCACCAATCTTGTTCTCGTAATACTCAATTTTCATGCGATTCTTATCTTGCGATGCAGTGGCATCACGAAGTTGCTTCATGGCATAGGCATACTCGGAGAGGGCAACGACCTGTGACACCTCGTCCTGCGTAAGGCTACGACCCACGAAATCAAGAACCTCCTTACGCTCCAAGGCACTCTTATCCTTACTCATCACTGGAGCAATCTTGAGGAATGACCACTTGCGATTAGCATCAATCTTGACGAGAAGAAGCTGACCCTCCTCCTCAAGTTCAGGGAAGAACTCAAGCTTTGACTTGTCGCCAGCATGCTCCCTGAGCACATAGAAACCCTTGTCCTGATACTTGTCCTCCTTCTCGAACACAATGACTGAATCCGCCTCCATCTTTTGCATACGAGAGCCATATACTGAAGCGATGCTGTCAGCTGCTGCCAAATCCCTGCGAGCCTCATCAAGTTCATCACGGTCGTTCTGCTTGAGAGCCTCCCTGCGCTCATCTATCTCATTTGCCCTTCGGCAAGAATTACAACTGCTGAACCCAACAGCTGCAAGTGTCATAAGAATGAATACTGCCTTCATAAGCGTTGCTATAAAACGGGAAATACAGAGTTTTTCGCCTCCAATTTCCACACATTGAAACTTATGTTGCAAAGATAGATATTTTTTTGATAGCACGATACGATATTTTTTAGTACCTTTGCACAAATTAAGAATTAAATGAAAAATCTATCAGATAAAGATATAAAAAAGGCACTTGACCATCCCGTGTTTCATCTTATCGGTGATACGGCAGACGAACTGAATCTGGAATGTTACGTCATCGGCGGTTGGGTTCGTGACCTTTTTCTTGAACGTCCGTCAAAGGATATTGACATCGTGGTGGCATTCAAGAATCCGAACGACAGACGCATTGCCAGTGAAGATGCTGACGACCAGGAGGGACAAGGCTCACGCCCGGGCATCATGCTTGCCGAAGCACTGAGAAAGAAGCTCAAGAAGGCGCACATAGCCATCTACCGTAACTTCGGAACGGCACAGCTCAAGAGCAAGGGCGTGGAGATTGAGTTCGTGGGAGCACGCAAGGAGAGCTACGACCGCAACTCACGCAAGCCGATAACCGAGGACGGCACACTGGAGGAAGACCAGAACAGACGCGACTTCACCATCAACGCCATGGCGCTCTGCCTCAACCACGACAGATTCGGCGAACTCGTTGACCCGTTCGACGGCATACGTGACCTTGAGGACAAGACAATAGCAACGCCACTCGACCCTGACATCACGTTCAGCGACGACCCTCTGAGGATGATGCGTTGCATACGATTTGCCACACAACTCAATTTTGACATTGAAGACGAGACATTCGAAGCCTTGTCACGCAACAAGGAACGAATCAAGATAATCAGCGGAGAGAGAATAGCCGACGAGCTGAACAAGATAATGCTCTCCCCTACTCCTTCAAAGGGAATAGTTGACCTCGAACGATGCGGGCTTCTCGACATCATCTTCCCTGAGCTTACAGCCCTGCAGGGCGTGGAGAAGAGGAACGGGAGGGCACACAAGGACAACTTCTACCACACGCTTGAGGTGCTCGACAACGTAGCCAAGGCAACCGCTGGCAATGATTGGTGCAAGAACACTGAGGCATTCGACGGAGACATCAAGGAACACGCCCTATGGTTGCGCTGGGCAGCCCAGCTCCACGACATCGGCAAACCTAAGTCAAAGAGATGGGACAACATCATTGGATGGACGTTCCACAACCATAACGACATCGGCGAAAGGATGATTCCAAATATCTTCCGCAGAATGAAGCTGCCGATGAACGAGAAGATGAAGTACGTGCAGAAACTCGTAGGACTTCACATGCGCCCGATAGTCATAGCAGACGAGGAAGTGACCGACTCAGCCGTAAGACGACTACTGTTTGAGGCAGGCGACGACATCGACGACCTCATGCTCCTCTGCACGGCAGACATCACGTCGAAGAATGCCGACAAGAAGCAACGATTCATCGACAACTTCCGACTCGTGCGACAGAAGCTCATCGACATCGAGGAGAAGGACAGAATACGCAACTTCCAGCCACCTGTAAGCGGTGAGGAGATAATGGAATTATTCGCTCTCAAGCCTTGCCGTGAGATAGGAATACTCAAGACGGTCATCAAGGATGCCATCCTCGACGGAAAGATTCCTAACGAGCACGAACCTGCACGGCAGCTGCTGCTTGAGGAAGCAAGGAAACTCGGGCTTGAACCAAAAGTATAAATCAACTAAAACCCAAGGATAAAACGTATGAAACTATTTACGACATTAATGTGCGGAGCTGCTTTATTGGCACAAAGCGCATTTGCACAGACATCAAAACAGGACGTTCTCAACAAGATTGAGAAGGTCAACGACTGCTGGCAGAGCCACAACACACCAAAGTGCCGTGGTTTCTGGGACAATGCTGCATACTTCACAGGCAATCAAGCCGTGTATGAGCTTACAGGCAAGCAGCAGTATCTCGACTATGCCGTCACATGGGCAGAGTACAACAACTGGAAAGGCGCAACACAGACAGACAGGAACAAATGGAGATACTCCACATACGGCGAAGGAATGGATTGGGTTCTCTTTGCCGACTGGCAGATATGCTTTCAGGTTTACATCGACCTCTACAAGGATGAGCACCGTGCTGAACGCCTTGAGCGTTGCCTTGAGGTGATGTGCTATCAGGCAAAGACAGACAAGAAGGATTACTGGTGGTGGGCAGATGCCCTCTACATGGGAATGCCTGTCTTCTCCAAGCTCTATACAGTCACTCACGACCAGAAGTTGCTCGACAAGCAGTACGAGTGCTTCCGCTGGACAGATTCACTTCTCTTCGACACCGAGGAACAGCTCTACTACCGTGACGGCAAGTACGTCTATCCAAAGGTAAAGACAAGCTGCAACGGCGGCAAGAGCTTCTGGGCACGTGGTGCAGGATGGGTACTTGCAGGACTTGCAAAGGTCATTCAGGACCTTCCAAAGGATTGCAAATACCGTCCATTCTACATTGACCGCTTCAAGAAGCTTGCAGCAGGTGTTGCCAAGTGTCAGCAGGAAGGCGGCTACTGGAGTCGCTCAATGCTTTGCGAGGGTGACGCTCCTGGTTACGAGACATCAGGCACAGCCTTCTTCACTTACGGATTGCTCTGGGGCGTGAACAACGGCATTCTTCCTGCCAAGACATACAAGCCAACCATCGACAAGGCATGGAAGTACCTCACAGAAGTAGCACTCCAGCCAGACGGCAGCATCGGCTACGTACAGCCAATAGGTGAGAAACCTGACCCGACAAAGACGGTAAACGCCAATAGTCAGGCACCTTTCGGTACAGGCGCATGGCTCCTCGCCGCAACGGAATACTACAAGTCAATTAAAAATTAAAAATTAAGAATTAAGGACTAAGCGAAGCGGGCTCACTGACCGTAGCGAAGTAATTAATAGTTAGAATTAAGACTTAAAGCAATATTTGACTATAGCAGAGCCGTCCTTGGCTCTGCCGTAGTCCCCAAAAAGAAAAAGACCAAAATAAAACAAAAAAACGAATTAAAAATGAAATCATTTCTTAAGTACGTCCTCGCAACAGTCGTAGGACTTTTCGTAACAGGAATTATCTTTTCTATCCTTTCAATCCTCTCACTTGTCGGAATGGCAAGCATGTCAAGCGTAAAGCCAGACATCGAGGACAACTCAGTACTCGTAATCAAGCTTAACGGAACAATTTCGGAGCGTAAGCAGGACAATCCTCTCGCCTTCCTCACAAGCGGTTCAATGGACAGCGGCATTGCACTTGACGAGTTGCTCACAGCCATCAAGAATGCAAAGGACAACGAGAACGTGAAAGGAATCTACATAGAAGCAGGTTCGTCAGTAAGTGCCACACCAGCTGCCGTACAGGAAATACGCAAGCAGCTTGAAGATTTCAAGAAGAGCGGCAAGTTCATCCTCGCATACGGTGAGACATACACCCTCGGCAGCTACTACATCAGCTCCGTTGCCGACTCAGTAGTCATCAACCCACAGGGCATCATCGACTGGAGAGGTATGGCAATGCAGACATTGTACTACAAAGACCTTCTCGACAAGCTCGGCGTGAAGATGCAGATTGTCAAGGTAGGTACTTACAAGTCAGCCGTAGAGCCATACATCCTCAACGACATGAGCGAGGCAAACCGTGAGCAGCTCACAGTTCTCAGCAACGAGATGTGGGGCGAGATGACAGCAGCAGTAAGCAAGTCACGCAAGATTAGCGTTGAGAAGCTCAACGAATATGCTGACTCACTCATCACATTTGCCGACCCAACTGTGTACAAGAAGTACAAGATGGTTGACAAGCTCGCATTCTCTGACGAGGTGCCACAGATTATCGCCAACATGATGAAGATTGACGATGTGGACGACTATAACACAGTATCAGTATCTGACATGGCTGCCGTAACAGGCAATGAGCCAAAGGACCCAAGCGGCAACATCATCGCCGTTTACTACGCAACAGGCGAAATCGTGCAGGAGGCTTCAACAACTTCATTTGCACAGGATGAGCAGATAGTAGGCGAAAAGGTAATCAAGGACCTCAAGGAACTTGCAGAAGACGAGGACGTGAAGGCAGTCGTTCTCCGCGTCAACTCTCCTGGTGGTAGCGCTTACGCATCAGAGCAGATATGGCATCAGGTCATGAACATCAAGGCAGAGAAGCCAATCATCGTGTCAATGGGCGGATACGCAGCAAGCGGTGGCTACTACATCAGTTGTGCAGCCGACTGGATTGTTGCTGAGCCAAACACACTCACAGGAAGTATCGGAATCTTCGGTATGTTCCCAGAGGCATCAGAACTTATCAACGACAAGCTCGGCGTTCATGCAGCAACAGTAAAGACAAACCTCCACTCTGACTTCGGCGACCTCACTCGCCCACAGACAGAGAGCGAGCACAATATCCTTCAGGCATACGTCAACCGTGGTTACGAACTCTTCACTAAGCGTTGTGCCGACGGACGTAAGATGAAGCAGAATGACATAAAGGCTATCGGCGAGGGACGCGTATGGACAGGCGCTCATGCCAAGAAGATTGGTCTTGTTGACCAGCTCGGAGGTATTGACGATGCCATCGCAGTTGCCAAGAAGCGTGCCAAGGTTGACAAGTGTACCGTCATTGCTTATCCAGCACAAAAGGGTATGTTTGAAGACCTCCTCAATGATGCTGTCAACACAGATTCCTATGCTGACGGCAAGATTAAGGAACTCATGGGCGACTACTACTTCATGTTCTCAAACATCAAGAACCTGAAGGGCAAGTCAAACATTCAGGCAAGCATGCCATACTATCTCATGTTTAACCTCTAACGCTTGCCACACCCGGCAGGCACAACCATAAATTGATAAAGTGGAAGGAGATCATATAAAGACTCACGCTTACCTTGCTCCGCTCGCATGGCTTTACGCTGCGGCAACAAGTGTAAGAAACTTCATGTTTGAGACGGGAATACTAAAGTCAAAGTCTTACGACATTCCTATCATAAGTATCGGTAACATAACCGTGGGGGGTACAGGAAAGACCCCCCACACCGAATATATCATACGACTCTTGCAGGACAAGAACCAAGTGGCTGTGCTGAGTCGCGGATACAAGAGAAAAAGCAAGGGATTCGTACTCGCAGAGACGAACACGCCAATGAGCATGATAGGCGACGAGCCTTACCAGATGAAGAAGAAGTTTCCAAACATACTCATGGCAGTTGACAAGGATCGCTGTGAGGCAATAGAGAAACTGACAGCACCTGAGATGAAGCCGGAGGTTGACGTGATACTCCTCGACGACGGCTATCAGTACAGATACGTACAGCCGGGCATGAACATACTCCTGACGGATTATCACCGACTGATATGTTTCGACAAGGTGCTTCCTGCTGGTCGCCTTCGTGAACCTAAGCGAGGACAGAACAGAGCCGACGTGGTAATCGTCACCAAGTGTCCTGCCAACATCACACCGATGGAGATGCACGGCATTTCGAGGTCACTCGACCTTGAGAGCTGGCAACAGATATTCTTCACCACATTCGTCTATGGCAATCCATACAGGATGGACGACAACACGCAAACCATCACTCTCGACGAACTTGCACAGAAGGACATACTGCTCGTCACGGGCATTGCGTCACCAGAGCAGATGGAGTACGACCTCAAGAAGCTTGGCATCAAGTTTGAGGCAATGCACTTTCCCGACCATCACGACTTCACGGCAGAGGAGAAAAGCAGAATCAAGGAGCGCAGCCGCGACAAGATTATCCTCATGACCGAGAAAGACGCTGCAAGGATAGAGGGCACATTCGGCGAAGAGTCATCAAGGGTTTATGTACTGCCAGTGGAAGTGGAGTTCCTCGGCGACAAGGACGACCTCGACTTCAATAAGATAATAAAGAGCTACGTGAGCAAGAACTCACGCAACAGCATACTTTCAAAAAACAGAATAAAAAGATAATGGAAGGTAAACTTATCATTCTTGCCGCACCATCAGGTAGCGGAAAATCAACAATAGTAAAGTATCTCATGGAGAATGAAGACCTCAACCTTCACTTCTCCATCTCTGCCACTTCACGTGCACCACGCGGCACAGAGAAGAACGGCGTCGAGTATTTCTTCATGACACCTGATGAGTTCCGCAGCCACATAGATGCTGGCGACTTCATCGAGTACGAGGAGGTTTACACAGACAAGTTCTACGGAACACTCAAGTCACAGGTTGATGCCCAGCTCGCAGCAGGTGAGAACGTCATCTTCGACGTTGACGTCAAGGGTGCCATGAGCATCAAGAAGCTCTATGGCAAGCGTGCACTCAGCATGTTCATCCAGCCACCAAGCATCGAGGAGCTTCGCATCCGTCTCGAAGGACGTGGCACAGACGCACCAGAGGTCATCGAGCAACGTCTTGCCAAGGCAGAATACGAACTTTCTTTTGCCGACAAGTTTGACGAGGTCGTTGTCAACGACAACCTTGAGATTGCTGAGGTAGAGGCAGAATCCCTCATCGAGGACTTCCTCGACGAATAAACCTTCGGAGTTAAGAATTAAGAGTTAAAAATTAAAAATTGAAACACTGCCCACGACCCGGATGGTGTTCTCCCCCCACGGGGGAGTTAGAGGGGGGCCGTGTATTTGTATGGAAATAGCATCACTTGGTGAGTTCGGTCTCATTGACCGCCTCACAAAAAACATAGAGTTGAAGAACAGCACATCCAAGCTTGGTGCTGGCGACGACTGCGCCATCATAGCACCAACAGAGGGCATGGAGACACTCGTCACTACAGACATGCTCATGGAAGGCGTACACTTCGACCTCACATACATACCGATGAAGCACCTCGGCTACAAGAGCGCACAGGTCAACTTCAGCGACATCTACGCCATGGGCGGAATGCCTAAGCAGATTACCGTGAGCATCGCACTCAGCAAGCGTTTCAAGGTGGAAGACCTTGAGGACTTCTACGAGGGCTTGCAAGCAGCATGCGAACAGCACGGAGTAGATATCGTCGGTGGTGACACTTGTTCATCACGCACAGGACTTGCCATCAGCATCACCTGCATCGGTGAGGTAGAAGCAGGCAAGGCTATTCGTCGTGACGGAGCAAAGGAGACAGACATCATCTGCGTGAGCGGTGACCTCGGTGCTGCCTACATGGGATTCCAGCTTCTCGAACGTGAGAAACAGGTTTACTACAAGCAGATAGAGAATGCCAAGACAGACGCAGAGAAGATGGCAATATCACAACCTGACTTCTCTGGCAAGGAATACCTCCTTGAGCGTCAGATGAAGCCAGAGGCACGTCGTGACATCATCCTCAAGCTCCGTGAGGCAGGAATCAACCCAACAGCCATGATGGACATCAGCGACGGCCTCAGCAGCGAGCTTATGCACATCTGCAAGGACAGCAAGGTGGGTTGCCGTGTCTATGAGGAACGCATCCCTATCGACTACCAGACAGCCGTCATGTCGGAGGAGATGAACATGAACCTCTCCACTGCTGCTCTCAATGGTGGCGAAGATTACGAACTTCTCTTCACCGTTCCTATTGCCGACCACGACAAGATTGAGCAGATGGAAGGTGTCAAGGAGATTGGCTACATCACCAAGGAAAGCCTTGGCACTGCCCTCATCACACGTGACGGCAACGAGTTCGAGCTTAAAGCTCAAGGATGGAATCCGCTGAAGGAGGAATAAACCTTCGGAGTTAAAAATTAAAAGTTAAAAGTTAAAACACAAGTTCTACTTTTATAACAAAGAACGCAGAGCCTCAAGTGTCTCTGCGTTCTTTGTTTAATGCCTGATTAACGGCTGCCAAATTACGGTTTGTACGTTTACGTCAGTTCAGGATAAGAAGTTCAATACAAGCAAAATATTATTGTGTATAACCTGCTGTTTTTTTAATCTCCCACTTTAACTTTGCAGAAAATATTCTAAGAGTTAAAATCTCTTAAATTTTAATGTTAGATAACACGTTGAAATAACGTTAAGATATAACAGTTTATGCTTACCTTTGTTGTATAAAGGAAGGATTAACTGCCAGAGGTCAACCTATTATCTCCCACTAGAGATAAGCCTATGCTCCGTCGAAGGTCCTCTGGATTTTAAGCTGCAAATGCCAGATAGGAAGATAGACTCTGAGTCTAATTAAAGTGATAGCCAATCACAGCTCCTTTCAGTTAATCGCTTCCATAAACTTTAACAAGTGCAAAGGTATGAAAAAGATTATTGTCGGCATCGACGTTTCAAAGGAAAAAATCGACGCAAGTGCGATTTTAGTGACGGGCAATCAGTTGGGAATGCAAAAGCTCGACTATCAGACATTCGAGAACCGTCCTATGGGCTTCCG
>JAEEGL010650232.1_pt1 | contig 18658 bp, 16 predicted proteins | sample 9134231 | NCBI WGS metagenome assembly JAEEGL01 (sample SAMN16246548, study PRJNA631951) | gut metagenome | biome: gut microbiome; feature: rumen; material: fiber-attached | host: Bos | place: Iran: Karaj | collected 2018-10 | reverse complement strand
GATTATATTGCGCCCGCTACTGCTTTTGTACTTCAGAAACGTCTAGGAATTCCGATGGATTCGATTGTTTTTGATGTCAATCTTGGCTGTTCTGGATTTGTGTATGGTCTGCAATTAGGCGCATCACTATTAAAAACATCAAATACAAGCAAAGCTCTCATTTTGTTTGGTGATTCCAGTTCTAGAATGGTGTCTCCCAAAGACACTTCGTGCCTCCTATTTGGCGATTCAGGGGCAGCGTTGCTTATAGAAAAGACATCGGTAGAATCTGATGCAATGTCTTTTGGCCTAAATAGCGATGGAAATAGATTCAACGAAATTTATGTTCCTGCAGGAGGCTTTAGGCATATGGATTCTCCGCGCGATTTGCGGATGGAAGATGATGGCAGAGAACGATCTAGTTATCATTCGCATATGAATGGCACAAATGTATTTGTTTTTTCTGTAACCGATGTCCCAAATCTTGTGCGTGACTTTATGAAAGAGAATAGTTTGACACCAAATGATGTCGACATGCTCTTTATGCACCAACCGAACTTGTTTATCATAAAAAATTTATTGAGAAAGTTGAAGATTCCTAAGGAAAAGGCGCCTATGACCATTGACAAGTATGGTAATACGAGTGCTGTTTCTATTCCCATTACGCTTTGCGATTACTATGGAAAGCGTAAAGACGGCGTGAAACAAATGATGTTCCTTGGTTTTGGCATCGGTTTGTCTTGGGGCGTTTCATACATGCCTGTGGATACCGAAGTGATATGTCCCGTTATAAAGACAGATGAATTCTTTGAGGATGGCTTGCTATGAGAAGTTTGCTTGCGAATCTTTTTTACGAAAATGCCCATTTGACTCCGAATAAAGAGGCTGTATGGTGTGACGGGAAAACAGTCTCGTATGCCGAAATGGCTGATCTTGTAAGTAGGTACTCCAATCTTCTTTTGAGTCTGAATGTTGCTCATGGAGACCACATTGCTGTTCCTATGAACAATAGCATCGAATCTGTCGCATTATTCTTCTCTGCAGCCGATCTTGGTTTGTGCGTTGTTCCTCTGAATCCATCCTTGCCATTCGATGCTGTGAAAACTGCTATAAACGCAGGTGACATCAAACACCTTATAGCTCGAAAGATATTCTTCTCTGAATGCAAAAAAAACGGTGGAATAGATGTACCGGGTTTTTCTATTTGCTTGGATCAGGATTATCCGGGAACGACTCCTTTTGAAAAAATAAAGGAAATGCCTGCAACGCGGCCAGAACTAGATTATGATGTAGATGATGATGAAAGCCTGATTCTCACAATGACCTCCGGTTCTACAGGAACTCCAAAGCCTATTGATATTAGCCAAAGAAACAAGTATGAACGTTCGGTGGCGCATATCAGGGTTTACAACTTGACCAAGGATGACAGAATCCTTGCTGCGACGCCCTTGTACCACTCCCTGGCAGAACGTCTTGTTATTTTGCCGTTAATCCTTGGTGCAACGTCAATTCTTCTGCCTCGCTTTACTCCTGCGATTTGGCTTAAGTGCACCGAAGAACAGAAGCCGACTTTCACAATTGCCGTATCCGCTCAGTTGGCCCAAATTCTTGAATTGCTCAAACAACCGGACGCTCCGTCTATTACAAGTTTTAGAAGCATTGTTTCATCTTCTGCCTTGCTGGAAGCGACTGTCAAGTACGAATTAATTGATCTTTTGAAATGCGAGTTCCATGAAATGTATGGAGCTTCAGAGGTCTCAACTGTTACGGACATTTGTTTCCAAGAGACTCCCAATAAGCAACGCTCGGTTGGTAAGGCCTTCGATGAAGCCGAAATTCGTATATTGCGAAACAATGCAGATGGCGAACTGATTTCCGATTGCGCCCTTCACGAAGTAGGTGAAATTGCGGTTAAGTCGAAGCTTCAGTGCAAGGGATATTATAAGCAAGAATCCATGATGCAGGCCGCTATGATCGGTGACTATTTCCGGACAGGTGACTTGGGCTATCTGGATGAAGACGGCTACCTGTACTTTGCGGGCCGTAAAAAAGAAATTATAATAACGGGCGCAATTAACGTTTATCCTCATGACATTGATGTTGTCGTAGGAAGACTGCCTGAAATTGAAGAATGCGCTGCATTCTCTTACCCAGACGAACGTTTGGGAGAAATTGTAGCTTTGGCGGTAGTTCCTAAAGAAGGCCAAGAAATAAATTTGCGTGCATTGAAAAGTTATTGCGCGAGAAACCTTGCGGACTTTCAACAGCCCCATAAATTTTTCATTTTAGACAAGTTGCCTAAGAATGCAATGGGCAAACTTCAGAGAATGGCTATTCTGGAGCATGTACGATGAAGGATTTTGTCACTGTTGGTGTTGTGGGGGCGGGAAGAGCCCTAGAACTTCATGCTTTCGGCTATAAAAGGTCGAATATCCCCTGTCGCTTGAAGACGGTAATGGCGCGACGCCCGGAACAGATACAAAGGGCAGTCGATTTATATGGATTTGAAAAAGGAACAACGGATTATTCTGATCTTTTGAATGATCCTGAAATTGATGTCATTGACATTTGCACGCCTCCTTACGTGCACAAGGAAGAAATAATTCAGGCAATGCTTGCTGGCAAGCATGTCATTTGTGAAAAGCCCCTTGCAGGCTATTTTGGTCGTCCTGGGGACCCAGAACCAATTGGTGAAAAAGTTTCCAAAAAACACATGTACGAGTGCCTATTGAAAGACCTTGATGAACTAAGGACGGTCATCAAGAACTCTGGCAAGTATTTTATGTATGCGGAAAACTTCGTCTACGCCCCGGCAGTTCTCAAAGCAGGTGAAATCATTAGGGCAAAAAAGAGCCGTATTCTTTACATGAAAGGGGAAGAAAGCCTTAAAGGCTCTAGTTCCGCTGTCGCTGGGGATTGGAATAGGACCGGCGGCGGCATTTTTATGCGAAATGGAGTTCATCCTTTAGGCGCTGTTTTATACTTGAAAAAACAGGAAGCGATTGCTTTAGGTCAGAAAATTATTGTAAAAAGCGTTGTCGGTGATATGGGCCGCGCAACAAGAGGGCTTTCAGAACACGAACACCGCTATATTTCTGCAAGGCCCCATGATGTTGAGGATGCAGGAACGGCCGTTCTTACGTTCACGGACGGTAGCAAAGCAACAATAATTGCGACAGATAATCTGCTTGGCGGTAGTAAAAACTATATTGAAGTTTACGCTAATGATACGGCTATCAATTGTCGTTTGACCATGAATGACGCCATGGAAACGTACATGGTTGATGATGAGGGCATGGATAATGTTTATCTGTCTGAAATGCTCCCGATTGTGACCGGTTGGAACAAACCGTTCGTCGCAGATGAAATGCTCCGTGGTTATTGCAACGAAATTGTAGACTTTATGGGCTCTATTCTGTATGATAAGGAACCTGAAAGCGGGTTTGATTTGGCTGCTCGAGTGATGAAGGTGACGTATGCGGCTTATTATTCGGATGAAGAGGGGCGAAGAATAGATTTGCTATGAAAATGAGAAAAAGCACCTGTGATGTGCTTGTCTAAATTTTTGTTTGTAACCCCGCGATCATTATTCTGAAAAGATTATTACAATTGCGTGAAGGGGACAATGTCAAAAAATCTATGATATGTAATTAAGGAAGTTGTAAATAGTCATACAAAATAGTATGCATTTCCTTACAATTGATGACGGTCATTCTATTCGAATAAACAAAAAGCCTCTTAGAATTGATTTGTTATTTTGTTTTTTCTTGAGAAAACTTTACGTTTTGTATAAATTTCTTCAACATTTAAAAGTTGATCCAAATGCGTCAATCTGAGGGATTTTTGTATTGCAATAATAATTAAAGATCTTATTACAGATTTCACTAGCTCTTTTGTGTACCAAGGATATATCGCATATTCTGTTTTGAGAATTTTCTTGGCTTCGTTAACGTCGCAAAATGTTTTAAAACGCGCAATTTTGATTGATAGAATTATATATGTAAATGGATAAATTTGCGTTTTTTTTACGGATTCAATAATTTTTTCTTCAAGAATCCCTTCTTCAACATATTCATTCAATAGCTTTATATAGTTTATTCCGTGTGTTTTTATATAATCATAGTTCCCTCTAACTAATTTGTATTTTTCCGTTAAATCTTGTCTCCAAAAAATTTTTTTTTGACAATAAACAATTTTATTCTGTTCTTTGTATGAACGGAAAAACCAGTCAATTTGCGGAAATAAGGATTCGAATTTTTGCTCATGATTTTTTAGTGCGAAGAAGTCTTTTCTCCAATAGCCAAAGTTACTTAACCAACCGAATTTGCTACCTTCTTTTAATACAATTTCATTGACGTTTGTAACAATGATAGTTTCAGGTTTTTCATCATCATATTCATAATGAAAAAAGATGACAGGTCTTTCAGATAAATTATCCTTGATTAATTTTAGCAAATAAGAAATGCCGTTTGCACAAAAAAACGTATAATCATTAATCAGTTTTAAAAAACAGCCTGTAGCATATTCTAATGACAATAAGGTGTTTTGGCACCCGCCAACATTAGAATCGTTTCTGAAATACTTGATATTAGAGTATTTTTTTGCAAAAGACTCTCCTATTTGTTTTGTATTATCCGTAGAACAATTGTCAGAAATGACTACTTCGACTTCGTCGGAAAATCCTTCGGTACGTACTAAAGATTCGAGATTATCTTTTAAAACATTAGCTCTGTTGTAAGTTGGAATACAGATGGATAATAGCGGTTGTTTAGTTTCCATGCCATGCTCTCTTTTTTGTTACAAAAATATATATCGCCCAAGGAAAGGATAGACCTACTGTCAATACCATAAATCCGATTGTGATGCCGTAAGCCCCATATAAACGTCCTAGAACCAAGGTTGAACAACAACTTAGAATTCCCATTACTATGGACTGGACTAAGAAGGGCTCTTTTTTATGGCATCGTAAATATGTTGCCCATGAAAATACGAAAATGTTTGCAAAGAATGCTATTGCTAGAAAACACATTGGCTTAAAATCTAAAAATCGATCGCTAATCAAATTTCCATTCAATTCGATCTCCATATAATTTAGAACGGCGATAAATCCAAATAAAAGAAACAAGAGGGAAAGACAAACTGGAACCATTTGGAACAAGGTTTTCTTAAAAATATCGTCCAATTTTTTATACTCTTTTAATGAAATCAGCGATGAATATAGTGGAACTTTTGTGTTTTGCCAACTCATTGATAATACTTGAATTGCATTTAGAGCTTGTATTGTCATACCCATTTTCCCAGCAACAACCGCTCCTTCTACGGCAAAGAGAACTGGATTGAAAAGTTGAAAAATAAAATAACCGCTTAGCCAACTTAATGCAATTTTCCATTGGTAAGGGAAAATTTCTTTAAAGTATGGGATAGTCTCTGTGATTTTGATTTTACTGATATCTTTTAAAATGTTGAACATTCCCGAGCAAAGAATGTAGACTCCCCATATGATAACAGAACATAAAATGCCAAACCCAATAACATACAATTTTAAACCGAAAACAAAGCCGATCCATGTCGCTCCTAAAATGAACGCTTGTTGAAAAAAAAGAATCTTATTCATTTCTTTGACTTTGCCTAACCCCATTAAAAAGGAACTGAATGGAGATTGGAGTAGTTGCAATGCGGTTGCAATGCTTAAAAGAATCCATGGTCCTTTCCAAGCAACGAATTCCCCATTGTTGTCATAGAAACGTTCAAAGAAAATTAATCCCGTAATTAACAGGAAGAATAGAACAATAATTGAAATGACTATATACCACTTGCAACAGAATCTGAAAAGCGATGAGAGTCTAGATTTATGGAAAGCATCTCCTTCAAAGACATTGTTCTCATTCAATTTTAGATGAGCAGCCTCATGGGCAACAAATTGGGTGATGATGCTTGTTAATCCTAACTCAAAAAAGACTTGCAACGCGGCAATACTTCCAAATGTAAAGTAAAAGCCTTGTTCTACACCTGTGAGAAAATAGGAAATAAAGAAGATTATACCAACTCCAGCGACGGACTGGATTATGCGCGCTCCAGATGAATAGGCAATCGCTTTATCAATGCCGATTTTTTGAACTAAAGTCTTGAAAAAAGTCATAGACCCTTACTTTTCGGCGACCATGTTTTCCTTGAACTCGTCCGCAGGTAAAAATGGGAACATATCCTCATATTTGCGCATCACGAGGGTGCCGTCCGGCATCTTGTCGGACGAAACACGCGGAACTATCAGTTGCCATTCCTGCGTATACACGTCGCAAATGACGGGACCGTCATATTCAAGTACTTCCTTGACTTTGTCTTCGAGTTCGCTGGCCTTAGTGATGCGGACTCCCTTGACGCCGTAAGCGTTGGCTATGTTCATGGCATCGGGACACCACACGCCGGAAGTCGGGCCTTCACCGTAAAGACGATCGTCCATATAGTTGTGTTGTGTTTGACGGATAAGCAGATAGCCGTTGTTATTGAAGATGAATACCTTGATGGGCAACTTGTTGTAGGCAATCGTCGCGATATCTTGAATGTTCATCTGGAAACTTCCGTCACCCGTGATGACGATGGTCTTCTTATAGTTGTTGGCGGCACAGGCGCCGATCCCCGCGACCCAGTAACCCATCGAAGAAAGGCCGCCGGTCGTAAGAAAACGCTGACCGTACTTGATTTTCCAGGCCTGGCATGCCACATGAAAACAGGAACCTGTGTCAACCATAACCATGTAATCCTTATCGGCCTTTTCGCAGATTTTTTCGACGAGATAGTACGAATTGATGCGGCCTTCGCCCGTGTTGCGGTACTCGGGAAGTACCACCGGATAACGGGTCTTCCAGAGATTACACTGCTTGACCCATTCTTCGGCGCCTTTGCGGGCTGAGTATTCGCCAGCTTTGAGAAGGGCGTCAAGGAACTTGTTTGCATCATCGCAAATCTTGCGGTCAATCTTGAAGCCTGGCTTTTCAAGTTCCTTAGAATCTACGTCTACAACAACCTTTACGGCGTGCTTGCCGAAGTTACGGGCGTCGTGACCCACGGCGGCGGTCGCAAGTCGTGAACCAATGGCAAAAATAAAGTCTGCATTCTGGATGGCGAAGTTTGCGGGACGGTCACCATAATTACCCGGACGTCCCACGAAGAGCTCATGATCGCTTTCAATCAGGTCAATACCTAGACGCGTCGTGATAATCGGCAGTCGGAACCGCTCGGCAAATTCACGTAGCATGTTAGAGGCTCCTGCAAGACGAACGCCTTGACCCGCGATGATAATCGGGCGTTTGGCAGAAGCAATCAATGAAAGAATTTGCTTGGCTTGTTCCATACGGCCTATGTTGACATAGCCTTCTTCAGGTTGGAAGCTGTAGGTGAGGTTTTCAGGAACTTGCATGCGTTGGATATCTAGCGGGACATCAATCCACACTGGACCTGGGCGACCATTCTTGGCTAGGTAATAGGCCTTTTCGAGGTAATACTTAATCTTGGTTGGGTCGTCGACCGTTACGAAAAACTTGCAGGCCTTTTCAACAAAGGGCTTAATGAAAATACCCTGAATACCATACTGGCGGATTCCGCTTTCTTCCTGGTATTTGACGCAAGAGAGTGCCGACTGACCCGAAACAACCATCATCGGTGAGGAATCTGTCCAGCCGCCCACAAGGCCGTTAACAACATTGATGCTTCCTGGGCCGGCCGTTACGACGGCAAGGCCGAGCTTGTTGGTGATGCGACCATAGGCGTCTGCGGACATGCCGCAGGACTGTTCATGATGACAAAAAATTGAGTGAATTTTCCTGTTCTTGGCGAGTGCGTCATTCAGCCACATCGCTTGGCCGCCTGTCACGACAAATGCCGTGTCTATTCCCTTCTGGGATAGAAAATCAAAAATGTATTCAGAAACAGTCATATATCCTCTTTTTTATAAAAGTGATTCCATAACAAAACTTGAATCGTCCCGTTTATTTTTTTGCGAAAGGAATAGTGCTACATCGACCACAAGGTCTTCTTGCCCCGCGACCACCTTACGCTTGCCTAGCTCCGCATAGATGTCGCGAGGATCTACATTGTACTGTTTCGCAGCATTGTTTACATGCTCGGCAAAGGCACTGAATACGCCCGAGAGTCCGCTAATAATGCTGTTTGACGGCACTCCCTTCTCATAACCAATTTCGTCGTGAATGATGTTATCGCAAACATCTAGTAGTTTGTACAGATTGATGTTCTTGAGTTTGCCCTGTTTCTGAAGAATTGCTACGAGAACTTCCAATTGGCAATTACCGGCTCCGGCCCCAAAACCGCAAAGGGTTCCATCTATAATTGAAGCCCCACATTTGATGGCCGTAAGCGTATTCGCGATTGCCATACTAAGGTTGTTGTGCGCATGAAAACCAATGCGGACGTTTGTATTCTCAGTGAGAATGCTGATTTTCTCTTCAACGTCTTCGGGCAGGAATGCTCCAGCAGAATCCATAAGGACAACACCGTTGGCGCCGTAGCTTTCCATCTTCTTGACTTCTTCGAGCAAACGCTGCGGAGAAGCCATATGTGACATCATAAGAACGCCGTAAACCTCAATACTTTTCTGACTCAAAAATTCAATATGCTGCTTGGTCACGTCAGCTTCAGTGCAGTGACAGCCGATTTTGAATAGTTCTACGCCAATGTCAAGTGCTGGCATGAGGTTATCTTCGATTGTTCCAAAACCAGGAATCATGTATGCACCCAGCTTAGGACCTTTTAAGGTTTCACGGGCGGCACGAAGCAATTCGCTATCCTTGTACTTAGAAAGACCTACCTGCAGTGAACTTGCTCCCAGGCCGTTACCATGACCGACAATGACTGTGTAAAGACCGGAATCGCTAATGGCAGTGCAATAGTTACGCACCGTCGAAAGTTCAAGCTGGTGCTTGATGGTATGCGAGCCATCACGAAGGGATGCATCAAAAAGCAGAAGTTCCTTTTTCACAGTTTAGCCTCCGCAAAACGTTCCGCCATGTTAATGGCGGCACAGTTGATAATATCAAGATTGCCCGAATAGGGCGGTAAGTAGTCGCCGTGACCTTCGACCGTCACCATAGTCACGATACGACCATGTTCGAGTATTGGCTCCACTGTCATCTTGTAGCCTTCTACATAACGGCGAATTTTTTCGACCATCAACTTGACTGAATTACGAATGGCCGCCATATCGGGGTTTTCGACGATGCTGTAAAGCGTATTGTGCATCTTGATGGGTGGGTTTGCCGGATTTAACGTGATGATGGCCTTGGCGTCGGCGGCGTTGGTGAACTTGAGTAAAGCCTTCTTGGTTGTCTGCGTAAATTCATCGATGTTGTCGCGGGTGCCAGGGCCCGCCGATTTAGAAGCGATAACCGAGACCATCTCATGGTATGTTACCTTAGAAACCTGGCTGATGGCGTAGGCAATCGGCACCACGGCTTGGCCGCCGCAAGTAACCAGGTTGATATTGTCGAGGGCTAGGGCCTCTTTTGCGTTGATGGCCGGGATGCACATTTCGCCAATTTGCGACGGAGTCATGTCGATGGTGAACTTGCCGAGTTTCTTTAGAATTGGGGCGTTGATGCGATGGACTGCAGCCGACGTCGCATCAATTACGATGTCACAGCAATTGGGGTTTTCGATAATGGCCGCAATAGACTTGTCAGAAAGTTCAACATTAAAGTTTCTTGCAAAAAGCATTCCTTTGGAATTCAAATTTCGTCCAATAAATTTGGTACACTCTAAATAGGGGCTGCGCTGAATTTTGACCAAAAGATCCGAGCCGATATTTCCAGTACCAAGAATTGCAATCTTTGCTTTTTTCATGTTATCATTTTAAAATTTTTGCTCAAAATACTTATAACTTTCTATAGTCCGTTTAAACCCTTCTTTAATTCCAATTGTCGGCAACCATCCCAAGTGTTTTAGTTTCGTACAATCTGGTTCTGCATCCATTAAAGGGTTTTTCATTTTGTCAGTAATTAAGTCTCCTTTTAGAATCTTCGTGCGCATTTTTAATTTCTTTTCTGGATACAGGTCAACTAATGCCTCGGCCAATTCCAATATTGAAACATTGCAGTCCATATTAGCCATATTATACGCTTCAGCATCCGATCCATCTAACAGAATCTTTACAAAGGCTTTTGTTGCATCAACAATATAACAAAAAGGCCTTTTCGCTTTACCATCAGAGTGCAGAACAATATCCTCATTATGGATGATATTACTACAAAAATCCGAAAACACTCTCCGATCATTCATGCTAAACCCCGGACCATATGTATGATAGATTCGTACTATCCTAGTCGGAACATTATACTGATGGTTCCAGGCAACGCATAAATTTTCCCCCATTCGCTTACTTTCTGCATAGCATGTTCTTACTTTCAATAAGTCAATAAAACCATAGTCATCTTCTGTAAAAGGGAACTTTGACGAATCAACAATACCATATATCTCACCAGAACTAAAATATAAATACCCTTCAACATTATGTTCATAAGCGGTTTTTAATGTATTGATACAACCCAAAACGTTTGCATTTATTGTACCAACAGGGTCAACACCATAATATTTAGGACTAGCCTGGCTTGCTGCATGAACGACATAATCAATTTTTCTGTTTATCTTTATTGGTTCTGCGACATCTTGCGCAATTAATTCGAATTTTTCATAAGTAACTATGTCACCCAACACTAACTTTGCTTTGTTTACATTTCTTACCAGGCCAACTACAGCAACGTCGTATCCAAAATAAACATTCATATACAAAAACGTATATACTAAATATGACGGGAGCATTCCATTCGCCCCTGTTATTAAAATAGTTTTCCCATTAAATCGAGACCAATCAATATAATTAGTCTGTAAGATTTCTTCTATATCCTTTCTTATTATAGGATTATTAATTAAAGCCATAGGTTTCCTTTTGAACGCTTAAAAAAGAATCGATTTCTTCCACACAAAGTTTATACACATTCTCATTCTTATATCGCTTATACCAGTCGGCAACTAGAGCCAAACACTGTTGCAAATTAAGGTGCGGTCTCCAGCCCAATCGAGTCTTCGCCTTGGTGATATCAAGCATTAAAATTTGTGCTTCGTGAACAGCGCTCGGATCAGAGAAATCTTTTAACTCGCCATAGCCATAATTTTTCACAAGTTCTGTAGCAACATCCCAAACTGTAGAAACAGAATCAGCCTCGGGACCAAAATTCCAGCCTTCGCAATATTCAGTTGACTCGTTCCACATTTTTTGAGCAAGCAACATATAGCCTGATAGCGGTTCCAATACATGTTCCCACGGCCGCACTGATTTTGGAGAACGAATTTCTATTGGCTTGTTTGCTTCCAATGCACGAACGCAATCGGGAATAATTCTATCCAAAGCCCAGTCTCCACCGCCAATGACATTACCTGCGCGAACCGACGCTATTGCTTTGCCGTGTTTTTCAAATTGTTCAGGGTTAAAGAAACTGCGCCGCCAAGATTGGATTGCAATCTCGCAAGCTCCCTTTGAGGAACTGTAAGGGTCGTAACCGCCAAACGGATCGTCTTCTTTGTAGCCGCAGGGTTGCTCTTTATTGTCGTAGCATTTGTCCGTGGTAATCATTATTCCGACTTTTACGCTGTCGGTAGCGCGAATGGCTTCAAGAATGTTGATTGTCCCCATGACGTTTGTTTCATAGGTCTCTACTGGTTTTTCGTAACTTAGACGGACTAGAGGCTGAGCGGCCAAGTGAAAGACAATTTCAGGTTGATATTCTGCAAAAATTTCTTTCATTTTGTGTTGGTCGCGAATATCGGCACGGATGTCGGACTTGATTTTTTCTCCTATACCACTCAGGACAAAGTTGTCCTTTGCTGAATACGGCTCAAGACCAATTCCAATTACCTCTGCGCCAAGTTCGTGAAGCCAAATAGAAAGCCAACTGCCCTTAAATCCGGTGTGGCCGGTAATTAAAATTTTTTTGTTCGAAAAGAATCCATTGAAACAATCAAGACTCATAAAAATTCTTAATTATATTGTGGTGATTTTCTTTATGAAAAAAGAAAAAATTCGTAAATGTCGTATTTTCGTCCATTTGTTCAAAAATATGTAACTTCTCTTTTTCGTAATAAAAACATTCATATCCTAATTTTGACATCATCATTATTATTTCATTGGGATGATATCCAAATCTCTTAGCATGCTTGCGAAGCATTTCACAATAAATCATGGGCTTAAAGGCTTCTATAGTTTCTCGACCTCCTTCAAGCACAAATTTTTCATTTCCTTCCACATCAATCTTCATAAAATCAAGCCGCTTGATTTTTTTTTCGTTACAGAATGAATCTAATTTTGAAACAGAACAACGAATCTTGTCTTGAGTTCCATTTTTGTTTTTTATATAAAAATCATCCGTAATAGGCTGCAAACTAGCGGCTTCACTATTCCCGGGATAATAAAAATCAAAGGAACCACACTGATTAGAGAATCCTATATTAAAAGGTTTTATGGTATCCTGAGAAGTGTTGTTTATTATCAATGTCTTTTTCATCATTTCAAAAGTAGGCGGCAACGGTTCAAAATCGTAAAATAAAACTTGTTCTCCCATCTTAGCCGATAGTGAATTGACAGCCAAACTAAATAGTCCTACATTCGCGCCAATGTCAAAGAAAACATCCCCTGTTTTCAACAAAGAAGCGATAAAACGAACGCAAGAATCTTCGCCATCACCCTTTAAATAATACATAAATTCTGCACGACACATTGTTTGTCGAAAATCAAAAAAAACTTTAACGCCCAAAGCGTTAGTGAGGATTATTCCTTTTTTGTTTATTTCGATACTCTCGCAAGCATCATTTTCTTCTAAATACGAAGCATATTCTGTTATGGCACTAAATCTTTCTCTCATTAGAGAAAGAAAAACTCTCTTTTCGATTTTCCCACCTTGATAGGCTGAATACAATGTTTGCATGCTCATAATCACCTCTGTCGTAATGATGTGAATGTTTTTATCTGTTCTGCCATATATAGAAGCTTTTCCTCTGTCATTCCAGGATAAACCCCAATCCAGAAAGAATGTTCCATGATAAAGTCGCTTACCTTAAGGGAGTCCGATACACGATAGTCCACGTTTTCATGGTACTGTTCGAAAGCTGGGTGCTTGATCAGGTTGCCCGCAAACAGGTTACGCGTTTGGATTTTCTTACTCTCAAGGTAGGTGGTCAGGTCATTACGCGTAAAGCCGGCGTCTTCCTTGACCGTAATTAGGAAGCCGAACCACGACGGTTTGGAATTCTTTTGCGGTTCGGGGAGGATGAGTCCCCTTGTCCCTTCGAGACCTTCGCGGAGAATCTTGAAATTTTCACGGCGGCGTGCTACGATGGTGTCGAGTTTATCAAGTTGTGCACAGCCGATAGCTGCCTGCATGTCGGTTGCTTTGAGGTTAAAACCTAGGTGGCTATAGACATATTTGTGGTCATAGCCTACGGGAAGTTTGCCAAATTGACCAGTGAATCGCTTGCCACAGGTATTGTCCACCCCGCCGACACACCAGCATTCTCGGCCCCAATCGCGGAACGACTTGATGTATTTGTCGAGTTCGTCATTGTTGGTATAGACAGCACCACCTTCACCCATTGTCATATGGTGCGGCGGGTAAAAAGAACTCGTACCAATATCGCCGATAGTACCGGTCTTTTTCCATTCTCCGTCAATTAGGTATTCGGAACCCAATGCGTCGCAATTGTCTTCAATTAGCCACAGGTTATGTTTTCGGCAAAAATCCACAACTGCCTGCAAATTAAACGGATTACCGAGCGAATGGGCTAGCATTACCGCCTTGCACTTAGGCGAGTATGCTGCTTCAAGTTTGAAAGAATCGATGTTGTATTCGGGGATACTCATATCCACGAATACAGGAATCGCCCCATATTGCATAATCGGCGCAATCGTTGTCGGAAACCCTGCTGCAACGGTAATTACCTCATCGCCACGTTTGATTTGACGGGCGCCTAATTCTTGTGCCGTTAGAGCATAAAATGCGAGAAGATTCGCCGAAGAACCCGAGTTCACCAAATTGCAATGCTTAACACCAAGCCACTTAGCAAAATGGGTTTCAAACTTGCGCGCCCAGGGACCTGCTGTCAACCAAAAATCCAATGAAGAGTCTACCAAGTTTACCATTTCTTCGGCATCAAAATAGCGACCTCCGTAGTTTACATGCGTCTTGCCCGGTACAAATTCCGACTTAGCTTCGTGGACTTCCTTGAAGTATTCGCGGGTAAGTTCCAATATCTGTTTTTTGAGTTCTTCTTTTTTGGACATCGTAAGCCTTTTACCAAATTTTCCAGGGAGCCTTGCCTGTATTCCACATGTCATTTAGGTCTTTGAAATCTTTCAACATATCCATAGGCTTCCAAAAACCGGTATGCTTATAAGCAAACATTTTCCCATCAGAGGCAATTTTCATTAGTGGGCCCTGTTCAAAAACGCAGGCATCGTCATTTTGAGGTAGATATTCAAATACCTGCGGCTCACAAACAAAGAAGCCCGCATTAACCCATTTGCCATCATTGGAAGGTTTTTCCCTAAAAGACGAAATCTTGTTGTTTTCGCCTATTTCTATTGCACCAAACCTTCCATGAGGTTGATATGAAGTTATTGTTAGAACAGCTCCTTTTTCTTCATGATATTGAATTGTGTCTGCAATGTTGACATCTGCAACACCGTCTCCATACGTTAGCAGAAACCTTTCGTTTCCAATGTATTTTTGCACCCTCTTTAAGCGGCCGCCAGTCATTGTATTTAGACCCGTGTCAACCATGGTAACACGCCATTTCTCTGAATGGTTGTCGAGAATCTTTACACTATTGTTCGATAGGTCAACGGTCATGTCGCAGTTGTGCCGGAAGTAGTTTGCAAAGTATTCCTTGATGATATACTGCTTGTATCCGCAACAGATTATAAAGTCATTTATGCCGTAATGACTATAAATTTTCATAATATGCCAAAGAATCGGCTTTCCGCCGATCTCGACCATCGGCTTTGGAATGACATCCGTGGCTTCACTAAGCCTAGAACCAAAACCGCCTGCAAAAATGACTGCTTTCATACTGTCTTCCAAGGAACTATCTTAAAAGGATTTTTACAATTAGTAATATATATATATAACGCCCTGCCGGAACAGGCGAAAACGGGAAAATGTGCTGGAATGCGCGGAAATAGAGGGGAAAATGTGCTAATTATCGTAATATAGGCGCCTCAAAAAGGAATTTTTATCTGCTTTTAGGAGTATTTTTTTGCATTTTCGTGCGGCAGACTTTTTGTTGTGCATGCGACAATGCTAATTAGACTAATTTATGTTCTGCTATTGCCCTTGCAAGTGGAGATGGCAAAGGTATATTATTTGTGCTTGAGAAAGTTTCCAAATCATAGATTAGTTTTTTTCGGTCGTCCCCATTATAGAAGAATCGTTCAATCAGCCACTGTGAATAGTTTGCTTTGCTGAATAGCAAAACAATGCATTGGACGAATCTGCCATCAACAGGGGTGTTTAAAAGAAATTGATAAATCAAATCCGCACGGTCATTTATATACAGGTATTCAGAACCGTCTATTTTCCCGTCAATAACATTTGCTATGAATTTTTCTCCACATTTTTTCATCAGAAACGTGTCGTATTCAGAAATTCCATTTTTGTCATTTTCAAGTGTAGCATTGAAAAAATGTTCAAATAGTTCATCATCAAGTAGGTTTCTGTCACTTAAAATTTTGGCAATTTTTTGTCTATGTTTTCCTTCAATATAGTGATCCGTCAGACATAATTTATATTCCTCTTTATTTTCTAGGATAAGACTTAATATATTTGGACTTCCGTCAACAATTATGCCAATAACTTGGTACTGTGTTCTTAATTTATTGACAAGGGCTGTTCGGTATTTTTCACCGCCTAATCTCAAAATCAGTTCAATTACTTGTATAACATTTTTTTGTTTTTCATTAGTTGTGAATATACATTTTTCTATCAGTTGCTTGCAAAAATCATCAATATCGCCATCATTTAGCAAATAAGGTAAGATTTTTATTTTGGGCTCGACTGATGTTCCTGGACGACAAACGTCAGCGTCAAAGACGGAAAAGATTTCCTTAATCGCATTGTCGGCTGATGTTTTGAGAGAAAACTTGTATTGGTTATGCAAAATGAAATAGTAGAAGGATTCGACTAATTCCATATTGATGCATTCGTCCTTCCAATGAGCGCAAGCGTTTCGCCGATCTTTCCAATAGATAACAGATTGTCTTAATGCTTGCGAAATATCAAAAAAATTAGGACGCTGAACACATTCCATAACCTTTGACTCCATTCTGTCATCAGATTCTAGACCTTCACAAAGGGAATTCCAGGCAGACTCATCAATATCGGACGGTTTTCCGTTCTCAATAATTTTTATTTTGAGTGCTCTTATAAAAGCCGAAAAAGCAAATAGAAGTGCTGCGCGATAAGCTTCTATTTTAAAGCATAATTCGCTTTCTCGAAGCATGTCTTGGATTTGGGCTCGAGTTGAAAATAATTTCATTAAATCATCGACACATTTCAACATTTGGATACCCCTTTGATTTTTCTATGTTCAACGATATAAATATATACTAAACGCCCTGCCGGAACAGCCGAAAACGGGAAAATGGGCGGGAATGTGAGGAAAAACGGGGGAAAATGGACGTCAATTATTGAAATTTGGCTGTTAAAAAGACCTTTTTAGTTTTGCGCTCGAGAATTCTTGTTGAAAAAATTTCCCTTTTACACATTTAGGGTGGATTGCGCACGAAAGGTCGGTGTATTGATTATTATTGAAAAATAATATATATTGGCAAAATAGCGGCTGAAATAAAGAGAGGTGTTACAATGGCACGTTTAGACATGAATGGACCGTATCCTTTGACGAACGACGATATCGATCGTATTATTGCCGACGATAGAATTGGCAATTATGCTTATGGCTACTTAAAGGACGGAGGGTTTATCGTTCGTTATGTCGGTCGCTCTGATACGAATCTGCGCGACCGAATAAAACACGGAATTGAAGACATGGCGGATAATCCTTCCTGCAAGTATAAACTTTTCAAATTCAGCTATGCACGAAACATTCGTGAAGCTTACGAAAAAGAATGCCGGAATTATCATGATTTCGGTGGAGAGAAAGGATTATTGCGCAATGAAAGGCATCCGGCAAAGCCGGACGAATATGAAGGTGTGTGCCCAGTTTGTAGCGAATGAAAAAAATGGTGATTTGTTATCAAGTTTGCTGATTTCTGTATTGCTCTAAAGTTGCTCGCCTCTAATCAATTCAAATAGTGTGTCTTCGTCATTCAGTTTTTCGTAATGTGGATTTTTCTCTAATAGAGATTGCAGAATTTCGTCGGAACTGAACGCCCAGCAGTCTTTAGGGATGATATTGTGTATCATCCGGTAGTCTGTGAAGAAGTGGTTGCACCCAGGCTTGGTTGAATCTTCTTCCCATTGCTTGCCTCGTTTGGATTTCCAGTTGTAGTATAGTAGAGTTTGTTCTGCACTGGATAATTGGGCTCGCAGAATTCGTAGGAATTGGCGCTTGTCTGCGTAAGGAATTAATTCTTCGTCTGCTTGGGCAACGGTTTTCACAAGTAAAAAGAGGTGCCTGTAATACGGAACTAATTGGTCTATGCGCCCTTTACAAAGAGAATCCGCAATGGGGATTAGTTTGGGGTGATTATGCCAAACTAGCGTATTGCTATTTTGAAAAACGAAATTGCGAAGGAGTTCAATAGTTTCTTTTTTTAATTTATTTGCTGCGGAGTCTATGCCTAAGAAGAAAGTATGATATGTCTTGTCGAATATGTTTTCGGTTCCTTCTAATTCCTTGATTCTATCGTAAATTAAGTTGAATTCTTCAAGCAAGCAACTGAAGTATTCTCGCCCTTCAGCGGCTTTTCGGACGGGATAATCTGATTCGGGTGGCTTGTATGACGATTCTGCGTGCAGACTTTTGACGTTGTCACAATGAATCTTAAGCATCTCGTAAAATTGTCGTTCAAACTGCATTCGACGGGAATTATCAAACATCTTTTCATTTGCGTCTAATTGCATTCTGAACGCTAGATATGTTACAATGACGGCGGCAATGGCGATAAAAGGACTCATTATGCCGAAAGTGTTGCCGATGTGCCCTGTATCCTCGTTGAAAATTATGGGGCTGGGAAAAGTTGTGAATAGCCATGGGGCAATAAGTGCGAAGAAAACTATCACGGGAACCATCAAAACAAGGATGGCTTGAAAAGGATTGCTTTTTATTTTCTGGAAGAGTTTCATCGGTCGGCTCGCTTTTTGGGGAAGACTATATATACGAAATATACTCTTTATTCGGTCAAAACGCTAAAAACATCGAATTTATCGAGAATACATGCCGTTTTTGCGGAAAATCCGCAATTCCCGCAAAAATAATTGCTGTCCAGCCGATTATAAAGTGCGTAGTCAAATTGCAGGCTTATTCTGCGAACAAGGGCCTCGCATACAGCGTGATGCCGCAGATGATGATTGCCGCTCCGACCATGTTCGTCGTGGTGATGGCCTCGCCAAACACGAAGTGCGCAAGCATTAGCCCGAACACCACGCCCGTGCCCTTGAACATG
>JAEEGL017255042.1_pt1 | contig 18659 bp, 14 predicted proteins | sample 9134231 | NCBI WGS metagenome assembly JAEEGL01 (sample SAMN16246548, study PRJNA631951) | gut metagenome | biome: gut microbiome; feature: rumen; material: fiber-attached | host: Bos | place: Iran: Karaj | collected 2018-10 | reverse complement strand
TGCCCAAGGTGCAGCAGTTCGAGTATTCCTGCTTCCGGGCCGCCTTCCTCCACCAGCAGGTCCATACCTATGTGCAGTCCAAGGTGGAGGACCAGTGGACCGACCTGCAGCTGATCCCCCTCCATTCGGACAAGGAAAACATCGGTTACTGCCAGTTCATCCTGGAGATCTCCCAGGTGCGGAACCGGGAGCGCATGGCCGCTGTGTCCATCCACTCCGCCGGGGCGGTGCTGCGCAGCGCCATCACCCTCCTGAGCGGGGAGAACGACCTGAAGGCGCGGGCGGACCAGGTGGTGCAGGACCTGATGGAGCTCAGCGGGGCCTTCAACGTGCGTATCCTGTTGTCGGACCACGAGAACCGGCAGGCCATCAATTACTGCAACAAGATGGTCATCGAGCTGCCGGAGGATTTCGAGGCGCCGGAGGAGGACCCGGACAAGGCGGTCATCACCTACGAGGTCCTCACCTCCTGGGACGAGATGATCGGCCACAACAATTCCCTGGTGGTCACCACGCCGGAGGAGATGGATGCCCTGGAGGAGCGCAACCCCACCTGGGTGCGCCGCCTGCGGGCCTATATGGTGGATACCCTCATGCTCGTTCCCCTGCGGCATGAGCATGAGCGCATCGGCTACCTCTACCTGTGCAACTTCGACGCCAACAAGACCGCGGATGTGCGGGAGCTGGCGGAGCTCATGAGCTTCTTCCTGGGTACGGAGATCTACAATGAGATCCTCCTGAAGCGTCTGGATGAGATGAGCCACACGGACGCCCTGACGGGATTGAACAACCGCAACGCCATGATCCAGCGCACGAAGCTCCTGAACCGGAGCGAGAAGCCCATCCCCTTCGGCCTGGTGAACCTGGACCTGAACGGCCTGAAGGTGGTCAACGACACCGGCGGCCACGACGCGGGTGACCGGCTGCTGGTGAACGCCGCGGAGATCCTGAAGAAATACTTCTATTCCGGCGACCTGTACCGCACCGGCGGCGACGAATTCGTCGTCATCGCCACGGATATCACCAAAGAAGCCTTTGAACGGAAGGTGGCGCGGCTGCGCAATGCCACCAGGAAGCCCGGCAGCGTCAGCTTCGCCATGGGCGCCATCTGGTCCGACGGCAGCCAGGACATCAACAGCGCCTTCCGCAAGGCCGACGAGATCATGTACGCCGACAAAAAGGCCTACTACAGCGAACACCCGTCAGAAAAAAGGTAGGACAGAAGAGAAGAAAAATCGGGGGCTGCGGCAGCAGCCCCCGGCTTTTGTTGTTAAAGTTATCCCTGCTGGCCGGAGAAATGGTAGCCCTGTTTCCCGTTCCGCTTGGTCTCATAGAGGGCGCGGTCGGTCTGGTCGAAGAGAGACGCCGCGTCCTCCGACTGGTTCCCGTGGGCGATGCCCACGCTGATGGAAACGGCGGGCAGGCCGTCTTCCGTGTCGCCGAGGGCCTGGTTGATGTTGCTGATCTTCCTGGAAACCAGCTCCTTCTGGGCCTCGTCGGCGTGCACCATGAAGACCACGAACTCGTCGCCGCCGATGCGGCAGATGTAGTCGTCGGAGCGGAAATTGGCCTTGAGGGTGTTGGCTACCTTGATGAGGATGCGGTCGCCGGTGTCGTGGCCGTAGGTGTCGTTGATGGACTTGAAATCGTCCACGTCGATGAGGAGCATATAGGTGGTGTCCAGGTCCAGGCCGCCCAGGAGCAGGTCGTAGCCCGCACGGTTGTAGACCTTGGTCAGCTCGTCGTGGGAGGCCTTGAAATTCAGCCGCTCCACGCTCTTCTTGTAGACGTTGTACATCTTGTTGTAGGTGTGGGCCAGATAGCGGAACTCATTGGCCCCCACCTCGGGGATGGGCCGGTCGTTCCGGATCTTTTCCACCGCCTGGAGGACGGGATTGATGCCCAGGCGGGAGGTCAGCAGGACCATGACGATGATTCCCGCGGTCTGGACCAGGATGATGATGCGCACCACCAGCAATTCGTTGGCGAGGCGCTTGTTGGAATCATCCTCCGTGTTGTGGGTCAGCTTTTCCAGCTCCGCCAGGCTTTCCTTCATGTTCACGCGGATGATGTCCTTCTGGCGGTAGTATTCCTCGTTGAGCACCGTCTCCGTGGCGAGACGCATTTTCTCCTCCGGGCTGAGGGCGGCGTCCTCGGCAGTCAGCTCCACGGAATCCAGGATCGACGGGTATTCCGTATAGCCCTTGGCCTCGATCACCAGGCGCATGGCATAGTATTCCTGCGTCATCAGCTCCTTGGAGGCGTCCATGGCCTGCTGCAGCTGGGCCAGGGCCTCGGCGCAGTCCGGGTCTTTGGACATGGTGCTGATGGCGCCCTCCCGCCGGTTGGTCTCAAAAGCCTCTGTGAAGTATTCAAACATGTATTGTGTATTCCCGTTGACGGTGAAACGCTGGACCTTCTCCGTCAGGTAGTCGGAGGCGTCCATCAGCTCCGCAGCGGCCTTCTGCAGGTCGATGTATTCGTCGGTCGCCACCGTCAGCCGCCGGAAGGAGGCGGAAAGGTGGAAGGTGGAATAAACGATCAGAGCGGAAATGACGATGGCGATCACGACCAGCCACCGGTAGAGGATGCGCAGGGAAACGCCGCCCCTGTTGTTGAGATTGTTCTGGTCCATTTCCGCTTCTCCTTATCTGTCCTGTCCGCCGGCGCCGATGTTGTATTTGCCCGCGTCCAGCCGCTTTTCGAATTCCGCAGTGGGCAGGGGCCGGTCAAAGAGATAGCCTTGGGCCACCCGGCAGCCGTATACCTTCATCATGGCCAGCTGCGTGTCGGTCTCCACGCCCTCCGCCACGCATTTCATCCCGATGTCGTGGGCCATGGATACCACGTGGGAGAACAACCGGCCGCTCCGCTCCTCCGACGGCGCGCCGGTGGGAAGGATGCTCCTGTCCAGCTTGATGATGTCCCAGGGGATGGATTGGATCAGGTTCAGGGAAGAATACCCCGTGCCGAAATCGTCCACGGAGGTCTTGATGCCGACGCGCTGCAGGTCGTTCACCAGGGCGGCCACGGCGGCGAATTCCACCGCAGAGGTGGTCTCCGTCAGCTCCACCTCGATCAATTCGTGGGGGCAGCGGTTCCGGTCCACCACCTCCAGGATGTGGGCGAACAGGTCCGGGTCCAGCATGTGCTTCCGTGACATGTTCACCGAGACCGGCACCGCCGGCCTGCCCTCGTCCAGCCACCGGCGGATATCCCGGCACACCAGGTCCAGCATATAGAAGTCCAGGCGGCAGATCTCCATATCCTGCTCCAGGACGGGAATGAAGTCCATGGGCATGACGGTCCGCCCCTGACGCAGCCAGCGGCACAGCGCTTCCGCGCCTACCAGACGGCCGGTATGCACGTCTACCTTGGGCTGATAGTAGGCGACGAATTCACCCGTCTGCAGGGCCTCCTCAAAGTCCCGCCGGACGGCGTCCTCCCGTTTCTTGTCGTCCTCCAGGTCGTGGGTGTAGTAAACGATGCCGCTGCCTCCCGGTCTGCGGGCGGCCATGTAGGCGGTCATGACCCGGTCCTGGAGCTTCGTGGGCGGGCATACGTCCTCTTCCGCCGGAAAGCGGCAGATCCCGGCGGTGGCGGAGACGGTGAGACGCTGCAAAGGCTCGTCCTCATAGGCCACGGGAACGCCCCGCAGGAAGGCCTCCACCTCCGGCAGGCGGGCGTCGTCGAAGAGGAGCATGTAGTTGTCGCTGTAGACCCGGCAGAGGACGGCGCCGGGCCCCAGGACATCCTGGAGCATGCGGCAGTACCGCTGAAGGACCAGGTCTCCCGTCTGGCGTCCCAGCTCCTCGTTCACCGTGCCGAAATGCCGCAGGTTGATCCGGGCGGCTGCCTTGCCCGCCAGCTCCCCGCTGTCGTAGAGCTGAGAAAGCCGGGCGTTGTAGTAGCGATAGTTGTGATACCCCTGCTCGTCCTCGTAGATCAGGTGATCGATGATCCTTTCCTGCCTGGACTGGCTGATGAGGGTGAGCATCATCCGCTGGATCATGGCGACGCGCTTCCGCTCCTGCTCGTTGAGGGCCGGCGCGTTTTCCGCCTGATAGACCGAACAGGTGACCACGGCCTGGGCAAGGGTCATGCGGCGCATGGAGGAGACCAGCCGGTGCCGCTCGCCGCTGTCGTAGCAGACGAATTCGGCCCCGTTCCCCTCGGCCTCCATGCGATCATTCTCGTAATAGGTGGTGACGCCCTTGGAGATGCGCAGCAGCTTGCACAGCTCGCGGAGGGCAGCGAAAATCGCCGGGACGTCGAATTCGTCCAGGCTGGTCATCAGATCCGTCAGCTGTTCAAGCAGGGAGTAGTAATCCATGTCGTTCCCATCCGTCCTTCATGGCGCGGCCCTGATCGGCCGCCCATATGCAGGTTCAACCATTTGTGAAGTGTATCATAACTATTATGAAATGGCAAGATGAAAAGCATCCCCTCCGGGGGGAATGTCCCCCCTCCTCCTTCACAGTATGAGCATATAGTTATAAACCTATTTCTTGACATATAGGCGCTTTGTGGATAGAATCAAAAAAGAAATGAATACAATTGCTGATATGCAACTCCGCAGAAAGAGAAGGCCTTCATGAAACACACGGACGCCCCCAAAAGCGCCGGCGCGAAAAATGATAAGTTCCTGAGAGCCCTGTCTACGGAGGACAGGGTATCTTGGGTTTGGTTCTTCCTCTTGCTGCTGATCTATATTTCCGTTTCCGTGTTCGTCAAAAAGATCGCCCGCTCCGAAGGTACCCTGGTGGTCTCCGGTCGTGCGATCCCCTACCGCTCCCTGACCGGGGCCCTCTCCTCCGCCGCCAACGTCTGCCTGATCCTGCTGGTCATCTTTTTCAAGAAGCAGGGCTTCATCGTATCCATGGTTCTGCTGATCGCCCAGTTTCCCATTCTGCTCATTCAGGTCCTCCGTCAGAACTATTCCGTCATTGCGGGCTCCTTCTCCAATATCCTCATCATCTATGCCGTGTGCCTGATCTTTTTCTCCACCGACAAGCTGGAGAAGACCTTCCGTTACCAGGCCACCACGGACCAGCTCACCGGCCTGCCCAACCGCTTCGCCTGCACCGAGCTGATCGAAAGCCTCATCAAGCACTGACAGCCCTTTGCCCTGGCGATCGTGAACCTGAACAACTTCAAGAGCATCAACAGCACCATGGGCCAGGCGGTGGGGGACGCGGTGCTGTGCGCCATCGCCAGTCGCTGGAGAGATGCCATGGAGAAGGGCGTCACGGGGACGGACGACTATATCTCCTGCCAGGGCGGGGATGAATTTGCCATCGTCATCCGCAGATACACCTCCCGGGGGACGTCATCCGCAGCCTGAACTGCTATCGCTCCCTGCTGGAGGAGAAGCTGACCATCGACGGCGTGGACTATTACATGACCGCCCACATGGGCTTCGCGGAATTCCCCGACGACGCGGAGGACAGCGACACGCTGCAGACCCGGGCCCTCACGGCCCTGGACAAAGCGCGGCACTACAACATCAGCGACCAGATCTGCCGCTACACCCCCGACCTGGACAACGCGGAGCGGGAAATGGAGATCGAGCGCAAGATCAGGACCGCCCTGGACGAAAACACCCTCTTCTTCTGCCTCCAGCCCCAGTACGATATCGACCACCATATCAGCGGCTTCGAGGTGCTGGCCCGTCTCCGGGATGCCGAGGGCAATATCATCAGCCCTGCCGATTTCATTCCCGTGGCGGAAAAGGCCGGTCTGATCGACCGGATCGACCATGCCGTTTTCATGGATTCCGCCCGTTTCTTCGGGGACCTGGTCCGCCGGACGAAGACGGATATCACCCTCTGCGTCAACATCTCCGTGCGCCACCTGATGAAGAACGATTTCATCAGCGAAGTGCGGGACATCCTGGCGGCCAGCGGTCTGCCCGCCAACCAGGTGGAGATCGAGATCACCGAATCCGTCATGGTGGATTCCTTCGAGCGGGCCATGAAATGCATCACCGAGATCAAGGAGCTGGGGATGAAGGTAGCCATCGACGATTTCGGCACGGGCTACTCCTCTCTGAGCTACTTCAGCAATTTCCCCGCCGACCTGCTGAAGGTTGACAAATCCTTTGTGGACAAGATGAACACCAGCGACACGGCGAAGCAATATGTGGCGGCCATCATCTCCATCGGCCACGTGATGAACTTCGAGGTGATCGCCGAGGGGGTGGAGGATGTGGAGCAGGTGAACACCCTGCGAAGCATCGGCTGCGACTACATCCAGGGCTTCTACTGGGGCCGCCCCATGCTCCCCGACGACGCCAACAAGCTGGTGCTGGATTCCGTTTCCTCCTGAACAGAACAGACTGAAACACCCTCGGTACGCAAAGCGGACCGAGGGTGTTTTCTCTTGTGCGCCGGTCACACGGCCTGCCTGGTCAGCTCCGGCGAAGCGGAAGCGATCAGGGCCTTTGCGGCGTCTCTGTCCGTGAGGAAGGGACGCACCTCCTCCGCCCGGAGGAGCACCGGCATCCGGTCGTGTACCTCCGCCATGCTCGCGTTGGCTGCCCGGGTGAGGATCACGAACCGGCAGACCCCCTCCCACAGCTGATAGAGGCCGCCCAGGTAGATCACCGGCTGCCGGTCCACCGAAAAGTAATACTTCGTCTTCGCCGAATCCCGGCCCCACTCGTAGAAGCCTGAGGCGGGGAGGACGATGCGCCTTTCCCGCAGGCTTTCCGCGAAGGTCTTCTTTTCCGCCGCCGTCTCACCGCGGGCGTTGATGAGCAGCTTTTTCCCCTGAAAGCCGGGGAAGCCGAAGACCGCCGGGACGGGCACGAGCTTCCCCTCCCGCCGGACGACGGCGGGGGCGGTGTCGCCGGGCAGGATCTCCCCGGTCTTGTATTCTCCCGGATGGCGCCGCTCCAGGCTGCGCAGGATGGCGGCGACCCGCTCGTCGGTATTGTCCGCGCTGAAAAAGTATCTGCCGCACATGGTTTTACCTGGTCCGGGCGCCCAAGCTCTTCAGCTCCTGCTTGTCCCGGTACATCCGCTCGTCGGCCCGGTGGAACACGGTGTGCACGTCCTCATCCTCCCCGCTGCGGTACACCGAGACCCCGGCGGACACCACCGCGTTTTCCGTGCCGATGTTGCGCTTGCTCCGCTCCCGCAGCTCCGCCAGGATGCTCTGGCGGTTCTCGTAGTCCCGGCCCATGAGGATCACCACGAACTCATCCCCGCCGATGCGGAAGACGGGGCTGTGCTGGAACAGCTCGCAGACGATGGCGCAGGCGCTGCGGATGTAGCTGTCCCCCGCCTTGTGGCCGTAGGTGTCGTTGACGTGCTTCAGGCCGTTGACATCGCAGATCACGATGCCGAAGGGCCGGACAGAGCCCTCGGTGATCGCCGTGTCCAGCTCCTGTTCCCGCACCATATAGGCGTGCTTGCTCTTGACCCCGGTCATGGGGTCGGTGAAGGCGATGCGCTCGCTTTCCCTGGTGCGCCTGCTCAGATAGCTGGAGTTGGTGGCCATGATCAGCAGGGCAAAGGCGAACATGCCGGTGGCCATGAGGATGGAACGGGTATCCGCGGCCTCCAGCTTCCTCACCTCATCCTCGACGAAATGCTCGTCGGCGTCCCGGAGCTGGGAGATCTCCATGAACTGGCCGTAGTAGTCCCGGATATCCTCCACCATCTGCCGCTTGGAGGAGATCATGCTCTGCCGCATCCAGATGAGGGAGATCAGCAGCACCAGGGTCAGCAGCACCGCCCATACGACGGGGGATTTGCCGAAACGCCCGGTCTCGTCCCGGTTGAGGATGAAGCGGAAGACGATGAAGCCCAGGATGCTCCAGATGATGAACAGGAAGTAGGTCGCCCGTGACATATCGCTGGCGGACACCAGGTCAGGGAGGAGCAGCTGGAGCCCGTAGAGGATCATGAGGACGAGGCCGGCGATGCCGGTGCCTTGCTCCAGCCCGTTCTTCCGCCGCCCGGCCAGCTTCAGGGCCGCCATGGAGACGAGAGCGTAGACGAGGGTGGCGCAGACGGTGGCCACGTCCACGATCCAGCCGATGGCGGTCCGCCCCAGGAAGGGGATCACCAGGGAGACGGCCAGCACAGCCATGATGGCGTTGCCGGGGATCTCGTGCCTGTTCAGCGCGCAGAGCTTCCCGGGGAAGACCTTGTCCCGGCCCAGAGCGAAGAGAAGGCGGCTCAGGGCCCGCAGGATGCCGAAAAAGCTGGTGAGCACCAGGGCCAGCAGGGAGACCATGAGGGTGCCCACGCCGAAGTCGCCCATATAGTGCTGCGCCGCGTAGAAGGCGGGCAGGGCCCGGATACCCTCCAGATGGTCCAGATCCCGGATATAGTCCAGCCAGGAGGCGTATTCCGGGGGATAGGCGGTGACGGACAACAGGGTGATGAAGACATACATCAGCGTTGTGACCGCGACGCTGATGACAAGGATCGGGAAGGTCTTTTTGTGGGGGAAGCGGAATTCCTCCGCGGCGTGGGAGACGCTTTCGAAGCCCACGAAGGCCCAGGGAGAGATCACCGCGATCCTGTCGATCTGGCGGAGGGGGGCGGAGTCGGGAGCGAAGGAGGGGGACAGAGCCGCCCCGGGGCGGAAGACGGTGCCCAGGAAGACGACGGTGATCCCCAGGGTGAACACGCACACCAGGATCAGCATCACCGTGGTGGTGGCCCGGCGGCTGCGCAGGCAGACGGCCGACACCGCCAGCATCGCCGCGATGGACAGCAGGGCTTCCCCCAGATACACATCGTAGCCGAACAGGGAATACATCCGCCCGAAGCGGAAGACGCTCCCCGGAAAATAGCGGTCGAAGAGGGGCAGGGAGGTGACGTTGGCCCAGAAGATGGCCAGATAGATGAGGATCAGGAACCAGGCCGTCAGAAAGCCGAAGTCATAGCCGAAGAGCTCGCGGCAGAAAGCATAAGCGCCGCCGGCCTCCGGATAGGTGTTCATGAGATAGGCGTAGCTGCGGCTGATGATCAGCATGACCGCCATGCCCAGCACCAGCCCCAGGGCACTGCCCCAGGGGCCGGCCTGGGCCAGATAGGTGCCTGCAGGGACCACCAGGGCGCCCCAGCCCACGCTGGTGCCCACGGAGAAGGCCCAGACCTGGGCGGGAGAGACCACGGCGGACAGCCGTTTGACATTGGCGTTTGCCATAAGGAACGATCTCCTTCAGATTCAGTCTCGCTTGGCTGCCTCGGCCTCAGTACAGCTCGCAGCCCCGTCGCCCGGCTTCCTGCATCCGCTGCAGGGCGGCGGCCGCGTCCTGGAAGATGTCCCCGCTGGGGTTTTCCCTGTCCGAGAAAGCGACGCCCACGCTGAGAGAGAGGGGCATCAGGTCGTCCCTTGGCTGCTGCAGCAGCTCGTTGAGCTGCTGCGCCTTATCCAGCACCAGGTCTCCCATGGCCCTGGTGATCCGGGTCATGATGACGACGAACTCATTTTCCTCCAGGCGGCAGATACTGTCGGTGGAACGGAAGCTGCGGCGCAGCTCCTCCGCCGCCCGCCGCACCGCCCGGTCGGCGTATTCAAAGCCCTTTTCGGCTTTGAGCGCCGCGAAGCCGTCAATGACGGCCAGCATCACCGCGATGTGGTTTTTGTCGGAATCACGGAAGAGCATATCAAAGGCGCTGCGGTTGTACAGCCCCGTGAGGGGGTCGTGCATGGCGGCGTAGGTGAACGTATCCTTGCCGGCGTCCTTCCCGCCGGCGGAGGCGCTGCCGCCCTCCTTCTTTTCCGGCAGGAACCGCTCGAACTCGCTGCTGGGGACGGGGCGGGAGAAGTAGTAGCCCTGCACGATGTCGCAGCCCATGGCCTTGAGGGTATACAGCTGCTCTGCCGTCTCCACGCCCTCGGCGATGCTGGGCACCTCCAGGGATTCCGCCATGCGGATCACCACCTCCAGGAGCCGGGTGTCCTTCCGGACCTTGAAGGCGCTGCGGATGAACTCCATATCCAGCTTCAGGGCGTCGATGGGCAGGAGGGAGATCATGTTCAGGGAGGAATAGCCGGCGCCGAAATCGTCCATCTCGATATGGAAGCCCGCCGAACGCAGCTTGTTCACCACGTCGATGATCTGGTCGGAGTCCTCCGTATAGGCGGATTCCGTCACCTCCAGCAGCAGGTCGTCGAGGCTGAGACCGTTTTCCCTCACGATGGACAGCATCCGCTCCGTCAGGTCATGGTCATACATGTTGATGCGGGACACGTTCACCGACACGGGGACGAAGGTGCCCAGCCGGTCCTTCCAGTCCCGGATCTGGGCCGCCGCGGCCCGCCAGACGTATTCGTCCAGCTCACGGATGAGGCCGCTGTCCTCGAACAGGGGGATGAACCTGCCGGGGCTGACCATGCCCAGCCGGGGATGGTTCCAGCGCACCAGGGCTTCCGCGCTGCTCAGCACCGGCTCGTCGGGCCGCACGTCGAATTTGGGCTGGAAGTAGACCAGGAACTGCTTTTCCCGGATGGCGGCGGGGAATTCCTCAATCAGCTGCTCCGCCAGGACCTCCGACTCATGGAGGGAATCGTCGTAGATGCCGAGGGCGTTGGTGACGCTGTTCTTCACCGTGTCCGCCGCCATCTTGGCCCGGTCGAAGCGCCGCTCAATGTCGATGGTCTTGTCCGCGTTGGAATAGACGCCCATGCGCAGCCGCGCCCGGATGCCGCCGTTCTCCCCGCTGAAGGAAGCGGAGATCCGGTCCAGGATGCCGGCGTAGTCCGCCCGGTGAGGGCAGTAGATCATAAAGATGTCCGCCCCGTGGCGGCAGAGGATGCCCCCCGCTTCTCCCATGATCTCCCGCAGGCTTTGGGCGATCCGGGTCAGCAGCTCGTCGGCCCTGGCCTTGCCGTAGCGCTCGTTGATCATGTGGAAGTGGTTGATGTCCAGGATGATGGCGTCGGTGGGGGTGTCCCGCCGGTAGTTGTCCAGCTGGTTGGCGTAGTGGAAGAAATACTCCCGGTTGTAAAGGCCCGTGAGCTGGTCCCGTTCCGTCAGGCGGATGGTGTCCCGGTCCTCCGACAGCTCGATGGTGCGCAGGACCCGGGCCATGATCACCTTGGGCTGCGGGTAGGGCTTGGGGATGAAGTCGATGGCGCCCTCGGTGAGGCTCTCCACCTCGGCGTCCTTGTCCGCCGTCATGACGATGACCGGCAGGGCGGCGAAGCGGGCGCTGGATTTCAGCCGTCGCAGCACGTCCAGGCCGTGCATATCCGGCAGGTTCAGGTCCAGCAGCACCAGACTGAGGGTCTCCGCACTGTCCTCCACGGCGGCCAGCGCCTCCGCCCCGGTGAGGGCGGGGACGAGGTCATAGGTGTCCCCCAGGATCATATCCAGGATATCCTGGTTGATGGGCTCGTCCTCCACCAGCAGGATCTTCCGTTTTCCGTTCATGGTGTGATGATAGTCCCCGTAGCGTTCCGTCATGGCTGTATTCTCCTTCGCTGCCCCGGCGGGGCGTCGTTGTTGTCGTTGTAAAGGAAGCGTTTAACCGCCGATCAGTTTTTCCGGGGCCTTGAACAGCTCCTTCTGCTGCACGGGCTTGGACAGATGGGCGTTGAGGCCCGCCTGCATGGAGCGCTGCACGTCCTCGTCGAAGGCGTTGGCGGTCAGGGCGATGATGGGGATGGTCCCGGCGTCCGGCCGGTCCATGGCCCGGATGGTCCGGGTCGCCTCCAGCCCGTCCATCTCCGGCATCCGCATGTCCATCAGGATGGCATCGTAGCAGCCGGGCTCACTGGCGGCGAAGCGCTCCACGGCGATGCGCCCGTTCTCCGCGATGTCCGCCTCGATCTCCCGCATTTCCAGGACCATGAGGAGGATCTCCGCGTTGATGGCCACGTCCTCCGCCACCAGCACCCGGCGGCCCTTCAGGTCTACCGCGGCAGGCTCGATGCTGCCGCGCCGCCGGAAGGCCTCCCGGAATTCGTCCATCACCGTGGCGGCGAAAAGCGGCTTGGGGGCGAAGCTGTCCACCCCGGCGTTTTTGGCCTCTCCGGCGATATCGTCCCAGTTGTAGGAGGTCATGATGATGGCGGATTCCCGGCCCACGATGTCGCGGATGGCCTGGGTGGTCTCCACCCCGTTCATCCCCGGCATCTTCCAGTCGATCAGGATGAGGTCGTAGGCATCCTGCCGGGCGTGGCGGAGCTTCACCTTTTGCAGGCCATCCTCTCCGGATTGGGCGGTGTCGCATTTCACCCCCACCTGGCCCAGCACGATGCGGGCGTGCTCGCAGGCAATGGGGTCGTCGTCGATCACCAGTACGCTCATCTCCCGGGGGAGGATCACATTCTCCTCCGCCTCCCGGGATGCATGCCGGCATTCCGCCAGGGTGACGGTGACGGTGACGGTGGTGCCCGCGTCCTTTTCGCTCTCCACCTGGATGGTGCCGTTCATCAGGTCCACCAGGCTCTTGGTGATGGGCAGCCCCAGCCCCGTGCTGCCGCATTTCGTGGTGGAGGAGGAATCCTCCTGGGTGAAGGCGTCGAGGAGATGGGGCAGGAGTTCCTTGCTGATGCCGATGCCCGTGTCGCTGACGATGAAGCGCAGGGTGGCCTTCCCGTCAAAACGGGCCGCCTCCTCCACGGTGAAGCTGACGCTGCCCCCCGTGGGGGTGAATTTGACGTCGTTGCCCAGAATGTTGATGAGCACCTGCCGCAGCTTCATGTCGTCCCCCACGTAGCAGTCGTCGATCCTGCCCTTGGTGTGGCATTCGTACTGAAGCCCCTTCTCCCGGCATTGGCCGCTGATGATGGTGTTCACCTGCTCCAGGGTCTTGGAGAAGGAGAACTCCTCGTTGTGGATCACCATTCTGCCGGATTGGATGCGGCTCATGTCCAGGATCTCGTTGATGATCTCCAGGAGATGCCGGGCCGAGGAGCCGATCTTTTCCAGATGCTCCCGGAGCCTGGGGGTGAGCTGTGGATCGTTGAGGGAGATGTTGTTCAGGCCGATGATTGCGTTCATGGGGGTGCGGATCTCGTGGCTCATGTTGGAGAGAAAGGCGCTCTTGGCCCGGCTGGCCTGCTCCGCCGCCGCCAGGGCATCCCTGAGGGCGCGGCTTTCCGCCAGGGTCTTGCGGGTCTCCGCGTCCACGTCCTTGAAGCCGCAGACCACGCCCATCCGGCCGCCGGGCATCCGCAGCCGGGCAAATTCGATGCGGAAATAGCGCTGGCTGCCGTCCTCCATCAGCCGCGCCCGGTCCTCCGGGCACACCATGCCCCGGAAGGTATAGCCCGTCAGGTCCTTGAATTCCTCCAGACAGTCACAGCCGAAAATGTCCAGCACGGCCTGGTTGACGAAAAGGATCTCCTCGGGGGGGAGCGGCCTTGTAGATATAGAAGCCGCCGGACATATGCTGCCCGATCTCCTCCACGATGGACATCGTCTGCTCATTCAGTTTAAAATGCTTGCCGAACATAGCCTGTTCCCCTTCGGAGCCCGGCAGTCCGTCCCACGGCACGGGCAAAATTCATTCTATACAATTCTCCATAATACAACATTTGCCGTCTTCACGCAATGGGGCGGGGAAGATTTGTTGCCGGAGGACGGGAGGCATGGTATAATAAAATGAACATCCCTCCGGACGCGATGGGCTTTGTCCGGGAGGAAGAAACGTGAGGCGCTTGGTTTATGGAGACAGAAGTCCTGGTAGCCGTGGTGGACGACGACCGTATGAGTCTGAAAACGGTGAAGCGCGTGCTGGAGAAGGCAGGGATCCGGGGGGTCTGTTTCCCTACCGTGGAGGAGGCCTATGCCTGGCTGGACGGTGTGAACCAGCCGGACCTGATCCTGCTGGACATCCATATGCCCGATGTCAGCGGCTTCGATGTGCTGAAGCACCTCCGGGCCGACCCCGACCATCGGAACGTGCCCGTGATCTTCCTGACGGGGGATGACGACGTGAAGACGGAGACGGAGGGGCTCCACGCAGGCGCTTCGGATTTCATCCGCAAGCCCTTCGCCCCGGAGGTGCTGCTGAAGCGGGTGCGCAACACCGTTGAGCTCAACCGACTCCATGGGGACATGGCCCGGGAGATCCGGGTAAAGACGGAGAAGCTGTCCCGCGCCTATCTTCAGGTGGTCCGGGCCCTGGCCGCTTCCGTGGACGCCAAGGACCGGTACACCCACGGCCATTCCTCCCGGGTGGCGGCCTATGCCCGGGAGATCGCCCTGCGGGCGGGCTTCAGCCCGGAGGAGCAGGACCGGGTGTACATGGCGGGCCTCCTCCACGACGTGGGAAAGATCGGCATTCAGGACGCCATCATCAACAAGCCTGGCCGTCTGACGGAGGAGGAATTCGCCGCCATCAAGACCCATCCCGCCGTAGGAGCGGAGATCCTGGGGAAGATCAGCGATCTGCCGGAGCTGGCGGCGGGGGCCAGGTGGCACCATGAACGCTGGGACGGCGGGGGCTATCCCGACGGCCTGGCGGGGGAGGCCGTCCCGGAGCTGGCCCGGGTGATCGCCGTGGCGGACACCTACGACGCCATGACCAGCAACCGCAGCTACCGCAGCGCCCTTCCCCAGGCGCGGGTTCGCGCCGAGATCGAGAGCTGCATGGGCAGCCAGTTCGACCCCCGCTTCGCGGAACTCATGCTGCGGATGATCGACGAGGATACGGAATACCGGATGAAAGAGGAATGAGCATGGATCTGCAGCTGCTTCAGGCCCTGGGCCTGGATACGGAGGAGGGCCTGGCCTTCTGCGCCGGGGACGGGGAATTTTATGAGGAGATGCTGGGGGAATACGTGACGGAGAGCCTCTCCCGGGCTGCGGAGCTGGAGGCCTTTTTCACCGTCCGGGATTGGGGGGCTTACCGGACCGCCGTCCATTCCCTCAAAAGCACCTCACGCATGATCGGCGCGCAGGCCCTGTCCCAGCGGGCAAAGGAGCTGGAGAGCGCGGCGGCGGATAAAAATGAGGCCGTCCTTCTCGCCGGCCACGGCGGCTTCCTTAGGGAGCTGCGGGCCCTGTCGGGGAAGCTGGCGGAGGCCCTGGGCTGAGCGATGGGCGGACTGGTGAAACGGATCCTGGACCCGGAGACGCCGCTCCGTGTGCGGCTTTTCCAGCTGCTCTCCACCATTGCCCTGGCGGAGTTCCTCATCGTCTCCGTCTATACCCTGGTCAGCGGCGGCAGCGGCGGCCACATCGCCCTGATGCTCTGCGGCACCCTGGTCTTCGCCGGAACGGCGGCCCTCACCTTCCGCACGGGAAAGCTGCGGGCGGGGGCGGCGGTGTCGGGGCTGCTGTACTATCTCCTCTACCCCCTGACCTTTTTCTCCTCCGGCGGCATCTACGGCGGCGCGCCGGTGGTCCTGGCCTTCGCCCTGGTCTATGTGTTCCTGGTCACCCAGAAGTGGGAGCGGGCGGTTCTGATGGCCCTCTGCGTGGCGGGCAGCGGCGTCTGCTGGCTGGTTTCCTACCTCCATCCGGAGCTGCTGACCCGGCACACGGTGCCGGAGGAATACGGGGAGACCTTCCTGGCCCTGCTGCTGGTCACCCTGCTGCTCTGCGCCCTCTTCACCTTCGTCACGGAGGTCTACCGGGCGGAGAACCGCATCGTCCTGCGGCAGAAGAAGGAGATCGAGGACCTGAACCGGGCCCAGAAGCGCTTTTTTTCCAGCATGAGCCATGAGATCCGCACGCCGGTGAACGCCATCATCGGCCTCAACGAGATGACCATGCGGGAGGAGATCCCCCCTGAGGTGCGGGAAAACGCCCAGAACATCGAGGCGGCGGGCAGGCTCCTCCTGCACACCATCAACGAGATCCTGGATATGTCCCGGCTGGAGACCGGGAGCGTGAAGCTGGTGTCCGCGGACTACAGCACCACCGCCCTCCTCTCGGATGTGGTGAGCATGGGCTGGTCCCCTGCCCAGGAAAAGGGCCTCGCGTTTTCCGTCCGGGTGGACCCCGCCCTGCCCAGGACCCTGCGGGGAGACGAGATGCGCGTCAGGCAGGTGCTGCTGAACCTGGTGAACAACGCCGTGAAATACACCCGGCAGGGCTCCGTCACCCTCTCCGTCTCAGGATATGCGGAGGGGGAGGGGACGTACCGCAGCGTCTATGAGGTGCGTGACACGGGCATCGGCATCCGTCAGGAGGACATCCCCCATCTGTTCACCGCCTTCCAGCGCCTGGATGAGGAGCAGACCCACGGCATCGAGGGCACGGGGCTGGGCCTCAGCATCGTCCGGCAGCTGCTGGAGCTGATGGGCGGCAGCGTCACCGTGGAAAGCGAATACGGCAAGGGCTCCCTCTTCCGGGTGGAGATCCCCCAGGAGCTGGCGGACGGGACGCCGGTGGGGGAGGTGGACCTGCACAGGCCTTCCCCGGACCGGGCCACGCCGCCGCGCTCCGCCGCGGCGATCTCCCCCGGCGGCCGGGTCCTGGCCGTGGACGATACCCCCATGAACCTCATGGTGGTGAAAAAGCTGCTGCGGGATACGCCCTTCACCGTGGATACCGCCCTCAGCGGGGCGGAGGCCCTGGAAATGACCCTGGAAAACCGCTATGACCTGATCCTGATGGACCACCAGATGCCGGGGATGGACGGCATCGAATGCCTCCGCAGGATACGGGAGCAGGAGGGGGGCCTTTGCCGCAGCGCAAGGGCCGTCTGCCTCACCGCCAACGCGGGTGCGGAGATGGAGCGGCTCTGCCTGGAGGCGGGCTTCGACAGCTACCTGGCCAAGCCGGTGCGGGGGAAGCAGCTGGAAGAAGCATTGGCGCGGCTGATGACCGCGCAGCAATAAAGGAGGTAATGCCATGAAGCCGAATCAGCATACCGGAATGCTGTCCGTGTTCCGTCCGCCCCTGGTCTATGAACTGACCGGCAGGCAGTTCACCCTGGTGTTTGACGACGGATATGACCGCAGCCTGGTCTTCAAGGATCGCAGGACCCTTTCCTTCGGGACCGAGGGGGAGGAAAAGGACTATGCCTACGAGTGCCTGAAGGCCGCGGATCGCTGCTACTTCGTCAATTTCGAGGACCCCGCCCTCCGCCCCCGGCTGGGCATCACCCTGGTGCTGGACCTCCGGCAGGATCTGGTCACCATGGCCCTGGCGCACATGTACACGAATCCGAAGATCCCGGGGATGCCCTCCTGCGATTATGTGTTCGGCGGCATCCGGCGGGAGGACGGCACCGTGCCCACCGTCCGCCACGGCTACACCACGGACCTGGTGGGGACCTCCATCAGCTGGAACTACGGCAACTTCGACATCGCCCATGTCTACGCCACCGAGCATTATTACCGCGTCTCCTTCTCCCCCCGGGGCCTGGCCCGCGCCTACAGGGGCAGACCGGAGCTGCGGAAGCCCGGCGCGAGGAAGCCGGCGCAGCAGGATATCTATGAGGACTACTTTGTCCCCATCAAGATCCGCGAGCGCGTTTATCTGGTGGGCCTCCTTGAAACGGTGAAGGCCCGGCAGTCCGGCCACGGCAACAGCATCCTGGCCCTCATCAACCTGGATGAGATGCACGACGTGGGCCGTTCCTTCGGCTCCAACAGCGAGGGCGGCAACGGGAACAATACCTTCGGGGCCTTCGGCGTCTTCCACGACGCCCGCAGCGTGCTGGAAAAGAAGAGCACCCTTTATGTCCGCTGAGATGGGGAGAAAGGTGATCGATATGAAAAAGACCTTGTTTGACTGCATCTCCAAGGAGGGAGAATGCCTCCTTTACGCCCTTCCCGCCACGGAAGAGCTGGCCGGCAGAACGGCCCTTTTCTCGGATGGCAGGGAGGTATCCCTGGGCGGCGTGCTGGCTGTGAAATGCGACGACGACCTGTTCCTCGCGGAGAAGGAGGGGCGGCTCCTGCTCATCGAAGAGCTGCCGGATGAAAGCCTGAGGGCCGCGGACACCGAACAGCTGGCCTCGGGCGCGTCCGCCCTGCCCGAAGAGCTGGAGGGCTGGGAGACCGACCTCTGCTTCGCCTCCGGCTATGTCCTCACCGCCCTGTTCAAGGACGGCGCCCTGACCCTCCGGCCCTCCCCGGAACCCATCATCGCCAACCCCTTCGGCTCCGGCGGCGCCCTGGAGGCCCCCAAGGTCCAGGAAGCGCCTCCCGTCCTGGCGACGCTCTCCCTCCGGGCCGTTAAGACCGGGGAAAAGCGCTTCCTTCTCCGCTTCCCGGAGACCGGAGAGACCGTCTTTCTGGATGGCCGCCGCTTCCTCCTCTACGCTCTCCTGCGGGGGAGGATCGTCACCGGCTTCGTGGAGGTGCCCGCCAGAGACTGACAGATCGGCTGAAGAGCATTTGACTGCGTGAACAACATGAAAGGAGCTGCCTATGAAGCGCAATGAGTTTCCCCGCGTCACCCCGGAATCCGTCGGCATCCCCAGCGCCGCCGTGGAAAAGCTGCTGGACACCCTGGAATTCGGCGGCTTCACCGAGCCCCACGGGCTCATGATCTACCGTCACGGCAAGATCTGCGCCGAGGGCTGGTGGAGCCCCTACGCCTCCGGCATGCGCCACGCCCTCATGTCCCACACCAAGACCTATGCGGGAACGGCGGTGGGCATCGCCGTCACCGAAGGCCTGGTGAAGCTGGAGGACCGGCTCATCGACATCTTCCCCGAGCAGGCCCCGGCGGAGCCCGGCGACTACCTGAAAAAGCTGAAGGTGCAGGATGTGCTGTGCATGGG
>JAEEGL016321935.1_pt1 | contig 18659 bp, 7 predicted proteins | sample 9134231 | NCBI WGS metagenome assembly JAEEGL01 (sample SAMN16246548, study PRJNA631951) | gut metagenome | biome: gut microbiome; feature: rumen; material: fiber-attached | host: Bos | place: Iran: Karaj | collected 2018-10 | reverse complement strand
CTCCTTTAAAAACTTCTTTATCAGTAAATTCAGATAAATCATTTTCGCTTTTTTCGTCTTGAAAATTTTCTTTCAAATTAATTTTATTTTTCATTTTAATTTATTTTTTAATTATTTTCAAAAATATTATTGTTAATATAAATATTAAATTAATTAAATTTTATTTATAGATTATAATAATAAGATTACAATTAAAATACATTTTTTTCCAATTTCAATATTTCAATGTATAAATCTTTATCTTCTTCTAAATATTGAATAGGAAAAATTCCAATAAAATTTAAAAATGAATTTAATATTTTTTTTATACTATAAATAAACCAAAACATAATAATAAAAAAAATCCAAGCCAAAACTAAATAAATATACATTAAAATATCAAATAAATCATTTGCATTTTTATTTTTTTCATTTCTAAGTTCTTGCATAATAAATATCGATTTATTAAACCCTGGTATAAAAAATAAATTATTAAATTCCATAATATTTCTACTTCTATTCATTACAAGTTCAGAAAAATTATTATTTGTTCTGTTATTATTAAATAATTTTTTAATATTTGTTAATGAAACTGATAATTGTAAAAATCCTTGTTCATAACCTTGCAATAAAATAGAATTCCAAAAATTAGTGCACATATTTAATAATATTTCATTATTGCTAAAAACTAATTCACAACTATTTCCATTAAATAATTTTCTTAATAAAGCTGCCGAAGAATTTGATTTATCATTGTCATCATTTAAAGATTTAAAAAAAGGCAAAATTAAATTTCCGAGAGATTGAATTTCAAATTTGGTTATATTAAAAATATATTGTTCATTTAATAATAAAGAATAATTTGAATAAGTAAAATTATTATTATTAAATTCAACAAAAAAATTTGAATTATTTGAATTTAATTGTAATAAAGTTAAATAATTAATTTTATCGAAATTAAAATTTATATAATTTAAATATTCTCTATTAAATTCGATAAAAACTAAAGAAATATTTAAAAATATTGATAAAACATGGTCCTGAATTTTATGAATTTCCATAAATTCGCTTTTTTTTCTGTTAAATATTATTATTATAAATATGTAATATGTCATGTATAAAATTAAAATATTTGCAAATTTAAGAGATGTAAAAAAATTTGATTTATAAAAATATTTATTCATTACATTAAATTTTTCTATTTTTTGTTGATGTTGTTTATTTAATTTGTTTGATAATTGTTTTTTATTTTTTTTTGGAATGTTATTATTAATTTCTTCTTTTAAATTTAGATTTATTAATGTGTTTTTTTCTTTGTTTTTATCAATATTATTAAATGTATTTTTTTGTTCTGAATTAAAATTATTTTCATTTTCTTCGTTTTTAATTTCTTCTGTATTTTCTTCTTCTTCCATTGTTTCATCACTTCGCAATTTTTTTTTTAGTTCTTCTAAAAATTTTAAATATGCTTCAAATTTTGGATTTGAAAATTTTATTAATTTTTTAAGAAAATGTTTTTCTAATTTATTTAATGAAAGAATTAATAAACTTAATAATAAAACACATAAAATAAATATTGAAAAATTAACATAAAAAAAAGTTATATTTTTTCTAAATCTTTTACTATTAATTTTTATATTTAAATTATATTCATCAAATCCAATGAAATTTTCATCTATACAAAAATAATAACTTTCATTTAATAAATTATCAACATAAGACAAATATTTTGTATCTTCTTTTTGAACATAAATATTTATTTTATCAACAACAACTAAAATATTCGAAACAAAAAAATTTAATGTATTAACATAATTTACATTTAAATCAATTTGACTTAAATTAAATCCATAAAAAGTTGTCATTTTTTCTTTATAAAAAATATCTAAAAAATCTTCATTAAAATAAATCATTTCATCTATAAAATAAACTAAATATAAAATATCATTATTTAATAAATTTGAATATAAATAAATACAATCAAAATTATAACAATTAACACTAGTAGAAAAATATTTTAAAACTTTTAATGAAACTAAATTATTAAAAACATTTTGCGAAATTACTTTAGTTCTATTAAAAAATAAATTTTGAACTAAATATTTATTTAAATTATTAAAATTTTTTTTTGAATTAATATCATCAAAAATTATTAATATTATTGATATTATAGAATAAAATAATAAAATTAATCTAATATTTTTTAATATTTTCGGTTCAGCTTGTTTAATAATTCTTAATTTTATATTATTAAAAGTTGTATTATCTTTTGAAGAACTTTTTGAACTTTGAATACTTTTTCCAAATTCTTTCATTTTATTTTTATTATTATTTAAATTAAAATTCATATTATTTAAATGTTTTGTTTTTTTAGTTAATTCTTTATTGTTATTAATATTATTATTATCATTATTATTATTGTTATTGTTATTATTATTATTATTTTCATAATTTAATAAAGCTTCATTTTCATTTTCTTCTGTGACTTTAATTTTAATAAACTTTTCATTTTTTCTTTCATAAAATTCTTTTTCTAAATTTGTTAATTGTTTTTTAAAATTTGTTTCTAAAACTGTTGTTTTAATTGATTTAACATGCAAACCTTGCGAAGAAATTAAATCATTAGAAATTTGTACTTTATAATATAAATATTTATTATTAACTAAAGGACATTTAATAATTTTATAAAAAATTGAATAACTTTGATTAAACATTTTATTAAATTCAATAATTAATTCATTGTAATCTTGCAAAGTATTTTTAATATTTTTAATTTGAAGATTGATTTTTTTAGTTCGAAAAGGCGAAGAATGTAAAATTAAAGTATCATTTAAAGTAGAATTAATTTCATCTTCATTATGAATTTTTCCTTCTTTTTTTATTTTATTTAAAATTTTTTCAATTCTAATTTCAAATATTTTATAATTATTAATATTCGGAAATAAAGTTCCTTTTAAATCAACATTATTATTAATAATATCAAATTTTTCATTTTTGTATTGAATTTGATTTAAAAGTTCAGGTAAAATATTAAAAATTTCATGATTAATTATTGAATTATTTAAACCATAAATTAAATTACTATTATTTGAATTAGATAAACTTAATGAATTGCTCATTGCAGTAATTTTAAATTCTTCATCTAAAATAAAAATAAATTTATTTTGTTTTAATTTATTAAGCAATAAAATATAAATCAAACCATAATTTAAATTAGGTAAACATTTTATATATGCGTTTACATTATAAATTCCTTTGTTTTTTCCTAATAAAATTATTTTCATAAAAGAATTTATAACGTAATTTAAATTAGAATATTTAATATTATATAAAATTAATTCTTTGTGAATTTTTGAAATATTCGAAGGAATTAAATCAAAAATTGTAAGATTTAAACATTCTTTTGGAAGAAAATTAAATAAAGTTGGAAAATTATTTGTATTGTGAATAATTTTTCCTATTGATAAATAACCATCAATTAACATTATAGAAGAAACATCTTTATTAAATAATGAATAATATAAATTATTTTTTTCTATTAATTTTGAATTTCGATATTGAACAAAATTTGGTTGTTCTTTTTTAATTAATTCATTGTCTTGAATAATATCTTCTGCATATAATAAAAAATTATTATAATTTTCTTCATTAAAAGGATTTAATTTAGTTAATTTATGAAATAAATCAATAATTTCTTTTCTAAGTTTTAAAATATTATTTCCAGTTTTTAAAAAAATTTCTGTTGTTTTTACTGTATTTATATTATTTTTTAAAACATCAAAATAATCAATTTGATTTGTCGCTGCATCGAATATTTTAATTTTAAAAATATCTTCATAATGATTGTATAAAATAACAGAACCAATTTCAATGTGTTTAATAGATTCTATTTTATTAGTTTGTGTTAATTTATTAAAAAAATATCTTTTTAATTTTTCTATTAAAATGTATTTAATAAACATTTCTTTATGTTTTGTTGTTTTTTTTTTGGCACATAAATAAAATGCATAAGTTGGATTTTTTAATTTATTTACTAAAAATAAACATAAAATAAATAAAATATTCTGCCCAAATTCTGCTTTATCTAAATAATAATCATATAAAATAAATAAAATATTGTATAAATAAAAAATATCTTTGTCTTTTGTTTTAAATTTTTTAATCATAAATTTATTCGTTATGAAATTCAAACTATTTTGATTTAATTTAGGATTATTATTAATATTTTCTTGAATAGATTGAATAATTCCGCCTAAAATAATATCCGAATCTTTTTTCTTTTCGTTTGCTATTTTAATAATCGTTGATGTAAAAGTTTCTAATTGTTTTATATTATCTAAATCAAAAATATTCGCGTTAGTTAAACAATAATCAATTCGTAATTTTTCAATAAAATACAAAGCAGTAAAAATAATAATAATTCCTACAATAAAAAAAATCAAACTATTTTCAACATCTAAAATGTTTTTTATCAAAATAGAAAATGTGAACCAAAAAGTCGCAGACCAACCGAAATAAATTAAATAATTAAAAATTTGTTCATAAAAATAAACATATTTATATGTATAAATTAAAATTAATAAAGAAAAAAAACAAATCACAATTTGAAAAAAATAAATGTGCTTTTTTTTATTAGAATCTGTGTGTTCTTTTATAATATAAGTTAAAATATAAAATATGCATGAAATTGAATTTTCAAATAATTCATAATAACAATTTATTCGAATCACAGTCGGTTCGTTTTTTAATGAACCAATTTCATAATAATAAATTGCTAATAAAAATGAATAAATGAAAACAAAAAATAATAAAGATAAATTAAATATTAATAAAATTATGTGAATACTATTTTTATAACATTCATTATTTAAATATTCATGAATTAATTTATTTTCTTCGTTTCTTTTACATTTTGTTATTAATAAATTTATATTTATTACTTGACATAAACCATAATGTAATAAAGAAACATTTAAAATACTTAAAAATTGAATTGGAAAAATTTTATGATTTAAAGGTTTTTTAAATACTAAATAAATTATATATAAAAAACATAAAAAAATTAAAAAACAATAAATAATTGAACCTATTGAAAATAGTAAAAATCTTGATTTTGAATTTATATTATTTGTTAATAATAAAAGACTTTTTACTGATTTTATTAATTTTATTAAATAATCTTCTTTTTCTTCTTCATTACTAATATTTATTAAAGCTAATTCAAAAATTTGTAAAAAAAATAAAATTTTTAATATTATTTGAAATAAAATGTTGTTTACTTTAAAAGATTTTAATATTTCAAATATTTTAAATAATCTTACCAAATGTTTTTTATTATAAACTGTCAAAATTTGAACTGAATCATTAATATCAATGTAATTCATAATATTCGATTCGATCATTTAAAATTATAATAAAATTTAGTTTATAATTAATATTAAATAAAAATATAATAATAATAATAATAATAATTACAATGTCAAAAAATAATATTAATAATACTAAAATTGAATATAATAATAATAATTTAAATTCTTCTCGAGGTTACATTAGTATAGAAAAGAAAAGAAATACTAAAGATAATATTATTACATTAGAACAAGGAAATATTAAAGCTCAAACTAAAATAGTTTCGAAAAATATGAACAAAGAAAAAATTGATGAAACGATTAAAAATATGAAAAAAAATGTTTATGAATACACTTTAAGCAATTCAAATATTGCTGATAATGTAAGTAATAATAATAAAATTAAATTAAATAGCAAAGAAAATTTTATTACAACTAATATTAATAATAATATTAATAATTTAATGATAAATAATAATAATAAAGATAAAATTGATGAAAAATCAAATTATTTAAATCAAATTACAAATTTAAATAATTCATCTTCAAATAATAATAATAATAATAATAAAATTAATAATAAATATTATTTATCAATAAACAATCAAAATAAAAATATTTTAGATTCAGAAAAAGAAAAATTAACAATAGAAAAAAATTCAATAATTTCAAATAATAATAATAATGAAATAGAAAACGAAGGAAAAATTCTTCAAATTAAAAATTTTAACATAATAAAATCTCCTTTAAATCAAAATCAAAATTTATACAACAATTTTACATTAATAATAAAATATAGAAATTGTTCAATATGTGAAAAAACATTACCCGAAGAAAAAATGTTTCATTCAAAATGTGAAAAACATTTTTTTTGTAAAAAATGTATAAAATATTATTTTGAAGAAAGAATCGAAGAAGGTGATAAAATTTTATACTGTCCATTTACAAAATGCAAAGAAATTTTTTCCGAAGAATTTTTACCTCAAATTTTAAGCACTTATCATTATGAAATGTATTTACGAAGAGACAATGTAAAACCTTATAATTATGCTTTAGATAATATTAAATTGTATACAAAAACTCATGTTTTAGATATTGATACTAATGAAAATTTTTTTAGGTTTAAAAAAAGTAAAATTCAATTTTGTAATAAATGTGGAGAACCAACTTTATTTAATAAAACTGGAACGAAATTTATTAAATGTTTAAATTGTTTACAAAAAATATGCAAATATTGTATTAAAGAATATGATAATACACATTTAGATATTAATGTAAAAAATCATTGTAAAGTTTATTTTAGAAAATATGAAAATAATGATGAAAATAATAAAGAAAGTTTTTGTTTTGTTTTATTTAAAGAAATTCTTTATATTTTTGTTAGTTTTTTAATGTTGATTATTGCTGGGTTTATTTATGTGAAAAATGTTATAAAAATGATTTTTTGTGTGAATAAATGTAATAATATTATTGTTGATTTTATTGTTGTGATTTTTAGTTTTATTTTTTTTTTGCCTATTTTTGCTTTAATTTTGGTTAGTTTTTCATATTTTCCTGTTTTTATTATGATTTGGGATATTTTTGATATTTGATTATGTTTTTTATTAAAAAATTATGAAAAATTATTTATTTTAATTAAAGAGTATTTTTTTTTAATTATAAATATTTTTAGATTATTTAATATTATTATTATTATTATTATTTTAATATTTTTATTATAAATTTTATAAAAATATGATTAAGAAAAATGAAAATAATAATAATAATGAAAATAATGAAAATAATAATTTTAAAATAAATTCAAAATTAATTAATAAGAAAATTCATTTAAAATTAAAAGATGATTCATTTAATCCTAAATTAATTAAATTTTTAAATACAAAAGAAAGAATTTTTGGAAGAAACTCATATTTAATTTATAATAATAAAAAAGATATTTTCACTCAAAATTTAACTAAAATAATAAAAAATCAAAAAAACGGTGAAAAAATATTAAATAATTTAAACGAAAGAAATAAATCAAAAGATTATTATAAACCAAAAAATTTAATTTATTTTGAATATTTAATAAAAACAACATCAACATCAAACAATAAAAATAATAATAAAAATAATAATAATAAAATTGACAATGTTTCTTTTATTTTCAACACAAACGACAATGAAAATAAAAATCTTCCGATAATAAAAAAAAGAAAACTTTTATTAAAAAACAATGCAAGTGACATTTTTAATATAAAACCAATTTTTGATACAAAAAAAGGAAAATTTAATAATGATTTAAAAGAAAAATCTTCTGAAAAATATTTATTTAAAAATATTCAAAATAATTTCAATAAAAAAATAAACATTACTAGCGAAAGTAATAGCAATTGGAAACCAAAAGATTTAGGCACATCTTATATTAATTTTACTAATTTAAAATATAATTTAATTTCACCTGGAAGAAAAATAAATGATAATTTAAATAAAAAATTAAATAAAGTAAAATCAATTTCTGAATTTAAAAATATTTCTAAAATTAATTATTCAACTTTTAGAAAAGATTTTATTGAAAATTTTAATGAATTTGGATTTAAAAAAATAAATAATTTATGTTATGATCAATGTAATTCAATTAAAAATTATAAAGGAATTGTTGATGAAAAAGGAAATTATTTAAAATTTTAATTTTTTTTTTTTATAATATTTATAATTATTTATATGTTTTTTTATTTAATTATTATTATTTTGAATTATAAAAAATTTATTATTTTCATTATTTTCATTAAAATCACTATTTAAATTAATATTTAATAATTCTTTATGAAAAATATTTTGAATGTCTTCATCATTTTGTAATTTTTTAATAAAAATATTAAAATTATTATTATTTTCATTATTATTATTATTATAATAATTATTATTAATATTAGATCTTAAATCTTTTGCATATTTTATATCTAAATGATTTTGTCTTGCATTAAAATATCTATGAAAAAAAATTGTATTTGAATCATCTTCGTTTATTTTTTTTCCATTATTAAAAATCGTACTTAAATTTATATTATTAATTTTCGGTTGAAAAGTTTCTTCATTTTGAATATTTTCATTATAATTTTTATATTTACTATTTCTTTTATTATTATTATTATTATTTTTATTATTATTATTATTATTATTTTTATTATTATTATTATTAAAATCAAAATTTAAATTCGTATTATCAAAATAATTAATTTTATTTTTATTTATTTTAGGTGCAAAAGAACATTCTTGAAGTTCTTTAGCTAAATTTAAATTTTTTAATTTTTTGTATTGATTTAATTTATTTTTTTTTACTTTTTGTGAATTTTCATACATTATTACACAATTTTTAATTGCTTTTTCATTACGAACTTTTTTTTTATTATTATTTAAATTAATCGTATTTAAATTAGTTTTAACATTCGGATATTTATTAATTAAATTATTAAAAATATTATTATTTAAAGAAGAAGTTGAAAAATTACTATAAGATTTATTAATAGTATTTTTTTTATTATTATTATTATTAATAAATTTATTATAATTATTAAAATTCGATTGAATATTATCAAAATCAACACAATCGTTCCAAAAATCATTCTCACAAATTTTGTTTTTATTAATATTTCTCATAGAAATATTTTTTTTAATATACGACATAATTTTTATTTAAATTTAATTTATAAATAATTAATAATTTATTTATAAAAAATTAATGTCCATAATTAAAAGCAACAATATTTGAAGGAAAAGATTCAACTATTTTATTCCAATCATTTTCAATAACAATTAAAATATTATTTAAAATTTCAATGTCCATAATTGAATTAAATCTACTTGTTATTTTAAAATTATCATTAATTAAATTAACATTTTCATTATTATTATTATTATTATTAATAATTTTTCCTTTGTATTCTTTATTTAAAATATTTTCATGATAATTTTTTATTAATCGATCCCAATTGCTATTTAAATATTTGTCCATTTTGTTTTTTTCTATTAAAGAATTTTCAGGAATTTCTTTTGAAACATCTAATTTAATGTAATTATAATCTGTAAATAAAATATAAATATTATTTTTTAATTGTCTTATTCCGAAAATTTTATTGTACCATTTTAAATAATTTTTTGGATAGTCATTTTTTAATATTCTTTCTTCTGTCCATTTATCATAAAGAAAATTATTTATATTAATAAAATAAATTAAATTATTTTCATCGATAATTATTATTTTATTGTTTTTATTATCGAAATTTATTTTAGTTATGTATTTATTTGGAGGTGATAAAATTTCAATATTATTATTATTTAAATTAATGAAAATTAAATTTTTTTCGAAATTTGAAATGCAAAGAAAATTTTTTTCTGTGTTGAATTCACATGCTAATAAAATATTATTATTATTATTATTATTATTTATTGAAATTTCGTTTTCTATATTAAAATTATTTATGTTAATTATTATTATTTTATTTATGTTTTGACAAATTAAAATAATTTTATCGTTATTTTTATTAAAATAAATGAAATTTGATAAAAAATTTATTTTTTTTATTTTTTTTATATTATTTTTCTCATAATCATATTTAAATAAAACAGTGAATTTTTCATAAGAAATCGCAATAAATTTTCCATTTTTTGAAATATTACTCGAAATTATTTTATAACTAAATTTTTTATTTTTATAAATTTTCGCCATAAAATTAATTTCTTCATTACTAAAATTATTATTATTATTATTAACATCAACATTAATTTTATACAAACTCACAAAATCATTTTTTTTCAACAAAACCAAAAAAAATTTCTCATTAATAAAATCACTAAAAAAATAATTTAATCTATGTTCAAAAGGACTAATGTGTCTTTTAACATTCGTATTAACTTTTTTTTCATATTTTTCCAAAAAATTTCCTTTATTTCCCAATTTATAAATACAAATATCAGTATTAATTCCACCCGACAATAAAACATTAAAATTATCTAAATAAACTAAAGAATTAATGTCATGCGATTGACCACGAAATTTATTTAAATAAATAAACATATTATTTTTTTTTACATATTTTATTGCAATAATTAAACTATCGCTCCCTGAAAAATACATTAAAAAATTCTCTTCATTTGATTTTGAAGCTATTGTTAAAATATCCGCTGAATGTTCATGAAAATCTTTAAAAATCACACCGAAATTCACATCGAAAATTAAAATTTTTCCATTTGATGTTCCACATGCTAAATAATTCGAATTTATTGATAATAAAGACCAAATTAAATTTTTATTAATTTCATTGTCGTAATTTTTTATTATTAACAAAATTGAATTTGAATTGTAATTAAATTTTATTATTGAGCCATTTGCTAATCCACAATAAAAAATATTATTATTATTATTATTATTTTCTATACAAATTGATAATATTTTATCGGATAATTTTTCAAAGGTTTTTAAAAGAATCGGATTTTGATTTTTTTTTATTTGAATTGCTCTTACAATTCCATCATCACTTGCAATTAAACATATTTTTTGTTTTATAAAAGCAAAATCCCAAATTGCATGATTGTTATTATAAATAAATTTCGCTTTTAAATTTATTAAATCCCATTCAATAAAATAACCACTCAAACCAATAGTAAAAATTTTAATATTATTGAAATTAATATTATTATTATTATTAATTGTAATGTTATTTTTATTTTTGTAAATTATTTTTATTTTTCTTGTTTGAATATTGTCATTTCCCGGAATTTTTAATAATTGAATCCAAGAATTTGTTGTCCATAATTCTATTGAATTGTCACTACGACATAAACATAATAAATTATATTCATTTAAAACGGACATATTTTCTATTGGAGATGGAATGTTTTCAATTGAATTTATACGAATTAAATTATATTCATTTAAAATATTATTGTTATTATTATTATTATTATTGTTATTTAAACTATTTTTTCTTGAAGATGAAATTGATTTATTTGATTTTGAAATTGTGTTTTTTCTTGAGGAATTTTTTGAATTATTATTACTATTATTATTATTATTTGCATTACTGTTTTTACGTGAATTTGGTTTTGATTTATTTCCTTTCATAATAAAATATTAAACAACAATAATAAAAATAAATAAATAAAAATAGAAGATAAATATTTAAAATTAAATAAAAAAAAAAATATAAAAATTAAATAAATTTACATAAAAAAAAAATTATTAATATTCATTATTATTATTATTACTATAATCATCATATAAAATTTTATCTTTAATATTATTTTTAATAGAATCATTGTATTTATTTCTAAAATATTCAACATTTAAATTTAAATCATGAATTTTTTTTAATAAATTATTTTTTATATTTTCAACTTCATTTTCTCTTTCAATTACAATTTGATGAAGATATGCAATTTCTCTTAAATAAGTTTCTTCTTTATTTTTATATAATAATGCCAAATCTTCTTGTCTTTTTTCATATGATTTTTTTGTGTTATAAACTGATAAAGAAGAATTTTCAGGTTGACTTAAAATTTCTCTGAAATTTATTAATTCTTTGTGATCTTTTTCTTTTTCTTGAAGAAGAATTTCTTTTTCTCGTAAAAGAAGATTTATTTGAGTTTTTAATGAATTAATTTCATTATTTTCTGATTCGGAATTTTCTTCTGATTCTGATTCATTGTTTGAATAATTTTCGTTATTTGAAATATTATTATTATTTGTATTTTCGATATTATTTGAAATATTATTATTATTTTCATTATTTAATGTGTTATTTTCATTATTATTATTATTTGAAATATTATTATTATTTATTAAATCTTGAGAAGGAATTTGAATATTATTATTTGAATTAGTAGAATTAAAATTATTTGAAATGTCTTTTGATGATTTTAATTTATTATTATTATCATTATAAAAATTATATTTAAATTTATTATTATTATTATTATCAACTTCATTATTAAAATTATTATTATTATTATTGTTTCCAACTAATTCAGAAATTTGTTGAGTTGTTCTTCTACTAACATTTGCACTAGATTTTCTTGTTGATCTTTTAGATTTTTTTTTTCCTTTTAATTTATTATTATTATTATTAATATAATTTTCTAAATAATTGATTTTTTCATTTAATTTTTGAATAATATTTTCCATTTCTTTTTCTTTTTCTTCAGAAATTTTATTTTTATTTTCAAATTCATTAAGATTTTTTTCTTGAATTAAAATAATTTTTTCTCTTTCATTAATAATAAAAATTTTTTCATTAATTTCTTCTTCTTTTTTTAATATTATTTCATCTTTTTCATTTAATTCATTTTCATATTGTTGAATTTCTAAATTTTTTTGAAAAATTTCTTCATTTTTTTCTTTGATTGTTTCGTTTTTTAAATTTAAATTAGTTTCATAAATTTTTTGTTTATGATTAATTTTATTATTAAAATCATTTTCAATAAAATTTATTTGATTTTTAATATTTTTAATGTCATTTAATAAATTTTTATTTTCATTTTTTAATTTTTTTTCAATATTTTTATTATTATTAATAATAATATTTAAATTTTCATTTTCATTTTTTATTTTTTTATTTTCATTGTTTAATTCATCATTTTTATTTAATAAAATTTTTAATTTAGATTCAAATGTTAATTTTAACTTTTCAAATTCATTTATAAGTTTGTCTTTGTTTTTAATAATATTTTTTAATTTAGAATTTTCAGCTAAAATCAAAGAAAATTTCGAACGATAATTTTCAAGAATTGTTTTAATTTTAGACAAATCAGAAAAAATAAGAGATTTAAATTTTTCAATTTCATTTAAATTATTAGAATTTGATATTTTTTGTTGTAAATTTGAAATTAAAGAATTTTCATTTGAAATTAAATTTGAATCTTCTATTATTTCAATATCATTATTATTATTATTATTGTTTTTATTAATTGAATTTTCAGATAAATTACTTTCATTAATATTATTATTATTATTTGAATTATTTGAATCGAAATTATTATTATTATTATTATCATTATTATTATATTCGTTCATTATTAATAAAATTATTTAATAATATTAATTTTTAATTTTGTAATTTAAATTATAAAATTGAAAAAATTAATTATTTATTTTTTAATGATTATTTCCAACACATATTATTATTCATATAAATAAATAATAATGAAATAATTTAATTTAAAAGTATTAAAAAATATATATATTATATAATTTAAATATTTATATATAAATATTTATTTAATATCTTTTGACAAATGAATAGCAATTAACTAATTTTATTTTTAAACTCTTTTAAGAGATATATAATATCATTCTAAAAAGTTATAATATTATAATAGATATATTTATATTTATTTTATATATATATACAAAAATTAATACCTTTTACACATGTTAATATTTAAAATAATATATTTGATTTATTATTTAAGCTATTATTATTATTATTATTATTTTTATTACTATTATTATTATTATTATTTATATTACTGTTATTACTTTCAATTGATGTATTTTCTGATAATTTAAATTTCTTTTCTATTAAAATTTCTTTTTCTTCATTAATATTATTATTATTATCTAAATTATTAATATTTTTTTTAATTTTTTTATCTTCAACATTTTTTATTAAATTAATATTATTTACAATAGGTTGTAATAAAGAATTATTATCATCAATATTTAAATTATTATTATTATTATTATTAATATTAATACTGTTTTTTCGATTTATTTCAATAGTACTTTGTTTTTTGATATAATTCATTTGATAACAATTTTGACATAATCCTAAAGCATAATGCGTTTTATTTGTATGTGGACAATTCCAAGGTTTTTTTATTCTACCTTTTGAATGATAACAATTAGAGCACATTCCTTTTGCATAATGAATTGCATATTTATGAGGACAATTGTTACATATTTTTATTGTTCTTTTTTTTTTCTTATTTAATATATCGTTATTATCGTTATTATCATTATTATTATTATTATTATTATTATTAAAACTAATATTATTATTATTATTATTAATAATATTATTATTAATATTATTATTATTAATAATAATATTATTATTATTAATCAATTTTTTATTATTTTTTTTCGAAACTTCGTTTTTTTGAGATATGATTTTAATTTCTCTTGAGAGTTTAGGTATCTTAAGATTATTCAAGCAATTATTATTGTTTGCGAAATTTTTTTTAATAATAAAGTTGTTGTTATTATTTAAAAGAATTTGAAAATTTTGGTTGGAATTATTGCAATAAAAAAATGAAGGAATATTTTGAATATAATATTGATTAGATAATAAAGATTGTGATGGATTTTGTTGCATATTTAAAGAATGAAGTATATAAGGATGTATATTATGTTGATAAGGATATGATAAATTTGAACATGTTATGTAATTTTTAGGTTCAAAATTAGAAAAAGCTGTATTCATTAAAAAGGATTTCGAATATATTATTATATATTATTAAAATAATATGATTATAAATTATAAAAATTATTATTAAATATTTTTTAATTTTTTTTTTAATAATATTATTAGTTAATATTATTATTTAAAATAATTTTTTTTTTTAATAAATAAATATTAATTAGAATTTATTTCAATATTAAAATAAATGAATTTATACTTAAATTTTAATAAATATTAATATATATTTAATATATATTAAAAATTTATATAAAATAGAATTAATATAAAATAAACTATTTTATAATGTTGTTAATTATATTTTAATATAGATATCTCTTAATTATATTTTATATTTTAATTTTTAATTTTTTATTTTACTAAAAATAAAAAATTTTTTATAAATTTTTTGTTATATTCTATTTCATAATTATTATTAATTAATTTTTCTTTTCTTCATTCACATTATTTATATTTAATATTAATAAGTTTTTTATGACATATTTATTTTTATTAATATAAATATAAAATTATTTTTAAATATTTTTTTGTTTTTATTTCAATAATAATAACATATTTAAAATGATTTTCTTATATTTAAATTTGATTTATTAAAGCTATTTTTATCCATATTTAAATTTATAATTATAATATTATTATTTTTATAAATTAAATTAAAAATTTAATATTTTTATTAATTTATTTATTAAATAAATTGTGTAAAGCCCTGTGGCGCAATGGAAGCGCATCAGACTTCTAATCTGGGGGTTCTGGGTTCGAGTCCCAGCAGGGTTGTTCGTATAAATATTTTTTTCATTAAACTTTTTTTTTTATTAAATTTTTTCAAAGGTTAATAATAATAATAATAATGTATTTGTTTATTGAAAATCACATTTAATAAAAATAAGAAGTAAACATTTTAAATGATTATGAATTATTTTTTTAAAACTTATTTTTAATATTTTTATTTTTATTTTAATTATTTAGTATGAATGGGCAATAAATTAACTATATTATTAAACGAATCAATTATTTAAAAAATTATATTTAAATTGATATAAATTTGTTTTAATTTATGAACTTATATTAACTTAAAATTTAATTATAATATTATTAATATATCGAAAATTATTTTATATTTTTTTAATGATTTTAATTTTATATATTTAATAAAAGATAAAAAACAACTTTATTTTTAATATATATATATAAAATTATTTATATAATAATATTATTATTTTATTATGTTTGAATTAACAATTTTTAATATTAAAAATCAGAAATATAAATAACAAATAAAAATTTAATTCATTTTTTTTTAAATAAAATAAATTATGATTTTATAATTTCAAATAAAATATTAATTATAATTTTTATTAAATAAATTCTATTAATAAATTAAAACATTTATTAATATTTATTTTATTAAAAATTAAAAATTTTACATAATAATATTTATATTAACAATAATATTAATAAATGTTGTTTAATTAATATACTTAATAGTAAAAAATAATAATAAAATATTATTTATATGTTTTTCTTTTATTATTATAATTTTTACCTATATTATTATAATTTATATCATTAGTTAAACTTTTTGTAACATAACTATAATAATCTTTAATTATATTCTTTTTATTATTATTATTATTATTATAATTATTATGACTATTTACATTTTTATTACTCATTCTATTACTTTTCATACTATGATTAGCATTATTATTACTATTCAATCTTTTTCTACTTTCACTCATTGGTTTAACATTAATATTATTATTATTATAGTTATAAAAAGGTCCAACAAAATTATTATTAATATTCATATTAATATTTGTATTTCTAATTTGAGGTAAAAAATTTTTTTTATTTGGCGTTTTATTACTATTAATAACAACATTATTATTAAGATTATTTATAAAATTTTTAGCTAAATAAGGTTGAGCAGATAAACCAATTTGAATATAATTAATTTTTTTAATTCCTTTGTCTTGCATACGCATATTAAAATTAATTTTATTATTAGCATAGTTATTATTATTATAAATATAATTTTCTTCATAATAATCATTATTATTGCTATTATAATTTCCATTAAAATTATTATTATTATTGTTATTATTACTATCGTATCCTTCTCCAAGTTGCATTTCCATTAAAATATATTCTTTTTCTTCGTTTGTTATTTCTTTTCCGTCTAATTTAGATAAATTAGGAAACATTTTAATCATATAATTTCTATAATTTAGATTTTTTGTAACTGGATTATTAAAAATAGAAAAATCTTTTAAATTTTCTAAACTATTTAATTTTTCTATTCCAGCGTAATCAATAATTTTATTATTTTCAAATGATAAAGTATTAATATTTAAAAATTTAGTAAAGCCATTGATGTTTTTTAAATAATTATTATCACATAAAAAAATTTGAAGATTTGGTAAAATTCCGATTTGTGATCGATCGATGCTTCTTAATTTATTAAAACTAACATCTAAAAATGTTAAATTATTCATTTTATTAATTTGTTCTATTTTATTTAAATTATTTTCTCTTAAAACTAGAATTTTAAGATTTGCTAAAAATACAATTCCATTTAAATTTGAAAGTTGATTGCCTGACATTTCTAATGATTCAAGATTTGTAATGCCGAAAATATTATCTTTATTATTTTTATTAATTTTTGTGTTTTTTGGAATAATTTCAAGAAATAAATTAAAATTTAAATTAAGTTCTAATAAATTAGGTAAATTACCAAAAATTGAAAAAGTTTTAAAATTATTTCTACTTAAATTTAATTTAATTAAACGAGGATAATTATCATTATTAAATAAATTAATTTCGTCTTTTAATTTTAAATTACTTAAATCTAAATCAGTTAAATTTTTTGTATTAAATTTATTGCCTAATTTTTTTTCTAAAACTTCATTTGTTAGTTTTCCATTAAAATATTCTTTTGCTTTATTTCTTTCATTATTATCAATATTAATTCTATTAAAATTTTTTAAATATAAACAATAAAAAATCATAGTAATTCTCATATCATGAATTTTACATACTTCGTTATTTGAAATATCTAAAATAATTAATTTTTTTAATTTTCCTAAATTAGTCAATTCTTTTAAATTTTTTAATAAATTTCCTGCAATGTAAAATTCTTTTAATGAATTAAGAGATAAAATTTCTTTTACTGATTCAATTAAATTATTTTCAACATTTAAAATTTCTAAATTAACACAATTTTCTATTCCTTTTAAACTCGTCAATGAATTATTAGAAATATCAATTTTTCTTAATGAAATTGGTAAATTTTGAAATTTTGGTATTTTATTATTTGAAATGTATAATTCTATTAAATTTAAAAATTGAGATAAATTTGATAAAATTGTTATTTTATTTAAATTTAAATATAAAATTTCTGTGTCTGGTTTGTTTATTGAAGGAATGTTTGTTAATTTTTTTTTACTTAAAATTACTGTTTTTAAATTTTTTTCTTTATGAATTTTATCATAAAAATAAATATTATTTGAAAAATTGTGAAAAACTTCAGAAAATGAAAAACAATCGTAAAGATAATCAAAATTTTTATTTTCACTATTATTATTATTATTAATTAAATTATTATTATCATTATTATTATTTGAATTATTATTATTTGTTTTATTTTCTGTGTTGAATAAATTTTGTAATTTTTCTGAAGAAATTGAATCAAAAATGAAATTTTTATCAAAAAATTTATTTTTAATTGGATTTCCAAAAAAAACAAAATTTTTTATATAAAAATTATTAATTATTCTTAAAATAACTTCATGATTTTTAATATTATTAAAACTCACATCAAAATTATCAAAAACAAATTTTTTATCTTTTAAAGTAAAAATAAAATTATTAATAT
>JAEEGL015487896.1_pt1 | contig 18659 bp, 34 predicted proteins | sample 9134231 | NCBI WGS metagenome assembly JAEEGL01 (sample SAMN16246548, study PRJNA631951) | gut metagenome | biome: gut microbiome; feature: rumen; material: fiber-attached | host: Bos | place: Iran: Karaj | collected 2018-10 | reverse complement strand
ATTTCAGCTTCTTGTTCAGCCCTTGCTTCATCAGCCATTTGCCTTCTATAATCAGCATCTAATTGTTTAAGACCTTCAAGCTCTTCTTCAGCTATAGTTTTGAGAGTACCACTTGATTTAAGATAAGCTATATAATTATCTACAGAACCTTTACGATTTTGTTCTTTCCAAGCAGTACGAATAATAGCTTCTTGTTGAGCTTCATCGTTTTCATCAACTACAACATTACTACGATCTTGTCTTCCAGTAAAACCTTCAAGACTATTTCCATTAGTAATATAATAATCTAAAACATCTTTAACTATTGGATATTTAGTATAAAGAGTATTGAGAGCAGTTTCAGCAATCTCTTGCTGAGAAGTTTCAATTACAGCATTAATATACTGTTTAATTCCTTCAGGAGTATTTTCAAATTTAACAGGATTATCATCGTCTCCAATAATATCTATTCCTACAGCTTCTACAATATTATCAATATTTAAATCTTCTTTTCCAACTTCTTCAGTTTGTTCCAGAGTTTTTAAATATTCAATAACTTTATCAGCTTCTTTGAAAATATTTCCTTTATCGTCAACAAGATTTTTATCCTTGTCAACTGTATAAGTGTTATCACCTATTTCAATTTTAGCACCTTCAACAAGTTTAGAAGATAAATCATCATCGTCGTCTTTATTATCTTCTTTAGTTTCTTTATTTAAATCATTACCATTATCTTCTTTTCCTTTATCATCTTTATTATCATTATCTTCTTTGTTATCAATCTTAGTGGTATCATCACCAGTATCTTCTTTACCTGTTTCAAGGTCAGTTTTAGGTTCTTTATCTTCAGGAGTAGTAGGTTCATTACTTTCGATTCCTCCATAACCTAAATCAATTTCGTTTGCCATAATTTTAATCTTTATTTGTTTAACATAAAACTTTAACTTGAACAAAAATAATCATCGCATCTATCAATTCAAAATTAATTTTAAAATTAAAAAGCCAAAATTTGACTATTTATATTAGTGCTATATGGTTAATCATAAATTATCAAAATTCGTAAATCGACTCAAGATTGACACTTTTTGAAAAGGCGATAAATACCTCATTTCAAATGAGATAACTCAATTTAAAACGATTTAAACGCCCCTCTCTGACAAACAAAAATCCCTATCCGCTTGCATCTTGCGAATAGGGAATATATTAATTTATTTTATCTTATTTCTTATCATATCTATTTTTATTCTCTTTAGCAATCTTAAGTTTAGTATCTATATCGTGCATTTTAACTTGTCTATCTCGTTCTTTATTGAATAAATCAATCATAGACTTTTCTCTATCAAGTTGATTCTTTTCTCTAGCAACTGCGTTCCTTTTATCTTCAAGTCTTTCCATACCAGCTTGTTTGTCTGCTTCTGCAACACCGTTATCATAAGAAATCATATTAGCATCAGCTTGAATAAGAGCAATTTGTTCTTTAATATAACCTTCAAGTTCAGCAGTCTTTCTATCTTCTTCCCCTTTAAGGGAAATCTTCTGAAGTTCAAACTCCTGTTGCATTTGAGCTAATTGTTGATCCATTTGCTTTAGTTGTATTTCATGTTCTTCTTTCTCATCTTGGAATCTAGAAATCAACTTAGAAACTTTAGCAACATTATCTCCTTCTATAGCAGCAAGAGCCATTTTTATATCTCCGTTTTGAGAAGCATTAAAAGCTAATTGACGAAGTTGTTGAAGTTTTTCTTGCTCTATAATAGAATTTTTAGCTTTAACTACATAATCAGCATATATATGATTATTTACATTAAGGCTTATATATTTTAATTGTCTATTTTCATCACGGAAAGAAGTATTAAGTCCATCAATCCAAGCAAGTTTAGAATAATCCATATCGCGAGCATAATCTCGTTCTCTTAAAGAATCCATTATAAATTCAACTATAACAGTTCCCATAGAACCACGAGCTATAGCTTCTTGTGTAACAGCCTTACCAGAACTTTGAGCTATTTCTCCATAACGTTGAGGAGTCATATCAGCAGCCATTTTTGCTGCACTATCTGTTTCATTAAGTAAATCTGTAAGTTGTTTTATATAATCTCCAATATTTGCTTGAAGCATACGAACTTGTTGAGCACGTAACATTCCTTGATCATTTTCATCTTCTATATAAAGAACACCATCAGCAATCATTCTATATATAGTTTCTTCAGGAACTTTACCTAATAAAGATTTTGCTATAAGAAGAATTGACATTTTATTCTTAGCAATAGCCATTTCCCTATGATAAGCAACTATATTATAGAAAACTTGATAAGGAGAAATTAAATCAACAAGACTGAATCTTCCATATCCAGGTAAAAGTTCCATTAGTCCATTATAAGGAAGTTTGCCATTTCTATCATAAGCAATAGCTCTAGCTTTATATGGATAAATAGCATCATTACGAGTTCCTATACGAACAGATTCATATACTTGAGGTTCCCATATATAATCAACAGAAATATCTCCAGCTTCAGTATTTATTTTATAATCTTCTAACTCAACTCTTTGAGTTATCATTCCTATTTCATTAACATAAGTAACAACAGCTCTTCTAACTTCACCTCTCCAAACTACATGCCAAACATCAAACAAATCTCCATTAATATCTCTTTTCATTATAGCATCTTTTTTGAAAAACTCTCGTTCTTCATTAGAAAATTTAGAACATACATCTTCACAATAATTCATATATTGATCAAAACGAAGTTCTATTGGAGAACCATCAATACCTCTACCATAATAAGTGGTAAGAAAATATCTTTGTTTTTCTGTAAGATATTCGTCAAATTCATCTAATATTTGTTGAAGAGAAAGTTTGCGTCTTTCTGCAAACATATCAAAATCTTCTACAAACATATTATCATTTGGAACAGGAAACGCATCAATAGGAGAAATAGAACGCTTTACAAGTTTAGTTCCTACAATATCAGTATAATCATAACATTCACCATAAGCAACAAAATCAAAATAAAGTTTTGAATAAAATAAAGTATCTTCGGTAATATCTCTAATTACATTGAGAACATCTTGTCCTTGAGCAGAAATTTCATCAATATAATTTTGATTAAATTCTTCTACAAATTGTTCAACATTTATAGCTTCTTGTGGATTAAATTGTTGAGGATCTCCACCTTGATTTACAAATTCAGTATAAGTTCTTTGTATTTCAGCAGCTATAGCGTTTTGAACCAATTTGTTTATTTCCTCACGAAGTTTAGCATCTTTAGCAAATACTACTTCAGGATTATTTGCACTAACTATAAATTCATGAGGATTTTTATTATATTCTGAAATATATCTTCTAATAATTCCTGTTAACAAATCATAATTCCTCATTGTAGCAGGAAAACGCCTATACTTTTCATTAGTAGCATTATATGGATTAAGAATCTTTTTATAAAATTCATCAGGAATATCATCATGAATCATTCTATATCTATTAACTAAATCTTTAGTATTTCTCAATCCTACAGCTCTACCTATAATCCAATCACAACAATTAGCATACCATTCTGGTTTATCTTTTTCTGTAGATGTAACTCTTTGTTGTGGAAATTGATAACTACCAAACTCAAACATAATAATATCTTTATCTAAAACCAATTTCTATTAAGAATATCATTTTCTTCAATGTTTTCTTCAGTAAGAGGCTTTCTTGTTTCAAGTTCGTTTATACCTTGTATCTCCATAGATTTCCATTCTATACCACGAAGTAGCATTTCAGAAACTCTATCAAAATTACCTTTACTATTCCATTTTTTCAATTCGAGTATTGATTGATAATCATAAATTCTATGAAAATTTCTAATAGGATTACCATACTCATCTTTACCTATTTCTTCATAAAGAAACTCTTTAAGTAATCTTATAGCATCAAGTTTTCTAGCAGCACCACTCATATTGTAACCATAAGTTTTGGAATATTTTTCTTGAATAGAATTATCCCAAACAAACAAAGGTTCAAATGAAAGATAATTTAAAGCACCCCATTTTTTAAAATTACTAACAGTTTCTCCTCGGTTAGTTTCAACATTAGTAGTACCTAAACAATTATAATATTTAGCAAGATAATAACAATATTTATCAGCTTCCTCTAGTTTATCTGGTCTTCCATAATATGCAGCACAAAGTTTTTGTTTATATCCGTTAATAGGATGAGGATTCATCCAAACTTTTATGCTGTTATGAGAATGTTTATTTGTTATTTCATTTTTATCTTTATCAACACCAACAGGGTCATAAGTAATACTATATAAACCTTTAGGTATTTCTTTCTTCCCAGCACTCTCTACATATTCAGGATAGAACCAAACTCTAACACAACCATGAGGATCTTCATTGCCTCTACGAGGAACACCTTGAATCCAATCATAAGTTTTCTTTCCTTCAGATTGTAATCTTTTATTAGAAACAAATCTAACTCCAGCTTTATCTTCTATAAAATCTCCATCAGTATAAAATTTCAAATCGGAATCAACACGAAGTTTATCTTCCCAAGCTGAAAGTTCTTCAGAACTAAAAATATTTTCAGAAACATTACTAAAAGACTCAGAAGGCATTAAAGCATATTGACCTAAATAATTTATATAATCAGAATAAGTTTTAGAACTTTCTTTTTTATTAAGTCTTTCTTGTTTTGCTATTTCTAATCCTATAAGAATATTGCTATTACCATCTTTATCCATTCCCTTTATTCCAGCAATTTCTCCTTCAAGACCCCAACAATAAGGTTTAAAGAATCCACAAATTTCAGAACGAGCATCTTTATCCCAAACATTTTCAAAAGGCATAAAATTGAAAGTCTTTGGATTATAAAAATTTTGTTCAAAAACTTGCATATTGCCAGAAGTAGCAGTACCCCAAGCCATAAGAGTTCCTGTAACATAAGAACCAGTTCTCATAGCAGGTTCAGTAACAGCCATAAATTTATCAAAGTTTTCCATTGTTGATAACTCTTCAACTTTGATAATAATAGCATCTTTACCAATAGCACAATCAGGATTATTATGAGCAGAAACAGATAATAATGCAGATTTCCAAGATTTATCAGCTTCTACACCATTTGGTAATTTATATCCCAAACGAAAATCAGATTTTACTGTAGAAAGAATACCTCTAACAAAAGGACTTCTTTCTTCATAAAACTTTATATCAGAAATAGCAAAATCAGAAAGACCACCTCTATCGGTTAAATAATTAGAATCAGCTGCAACATGAATAACAACTTTTCTAGATTGTCCATTAACTATATTCGCTGAATCAGAAGCCATTATATAGGAAAAACCTCCACGACGAGTTTTATCTATTATAAGATGAAAACCATTGTTCTTAGCAAATTCCATTACTTGCCAAGTCCAATATTGAGCATCTATAAATGCTGGAAAATCATAATGTTTTTTAGCAGTATGAGTTTTTCCTGTAATAATACTCTCAGAATCAAGTCTTTCCATTCTAGTATAATTGAGGAAATTATAATTTCCACCAGTTATATGAATGTCTTGAATTGTTCCATCAGCTTTTAAAAGACAAGGTGCAGTAAATCCATGTTTTCTTCTATATTCTTCTCTTTTTCTAAGTTTTCTATGAGCAATGCTATCTTTTTTAAATGAAGTATATTCTCCATGTTGACGATAATAATCTGCCATTTCTGTTAAAAGATAAGTATTTATAAACTTATCTCCAGCATTAATATTCATTAAAAATCCACCACTATCTCCTATAAGAAAAAGATTATAAGGATCGTAATAACCAGCTTCAGTGGCTGTTTTATAACGACTCTTATCTTCATTAATAAAATCTAGAAATGGATAACTATTTGTCATAACAGAATTGGTATTATTATAGCTAATGCTGTGGATAAAGTTCCTACTCCACCAACAATTTTAACATTTCTTTTTTGTTTCTTTACTTGTTTTTCTAAAACAGAAGCTTTAGTTTCATAATCTTTTATTTCACTTCTATAATTAGAAATTTCTCCATTAAGAGCTTCTATATTATTTTCTTGAACTGAAATGATATTTTTATAATCTCTTATTAAACTATCTTTTTGTGCATTAAGTTTAATATATTTTTCTCTTTCAAGAAGTTTTATAGTAAGTCCTTTTATATCATTTAAATCTAGAACAATAGTATCTTTTTGAATATTCCCCGTAGAAGGAGAATTGATATTATTCTGCCCACATAAGTTCTTTGAACTTAAGAATAAGCTCATCATTATCCATATTATGAATATTAATTTCTTCATTTTCATATTCTTTAATTATTTGTTGTATTGTAGAATCTCTTTCAGTAATAGCATTTTTAATAGAATCAACCTGATGAATATAAGTATTATTTAAATTTTGATAATACTCTAATTCATTTTTTACTTTATTGTATTTCTTATTTAAAGAAATGTTGTTTATTCCAACAACACCTAATAAAATACAAACTATAATAATTCCAATTAAAGGAATAATATTTTTATCATACATAGTTTCTTATTTTATTAAGAAGTTCTTTTGTAACTTTTCTAACAGGAGTTAACCCAAATACAGCATGAGCAATATATGCTGCAGCACCTACACCTCTATTTACAGCATCATCAAATAATTCATTCGCAAACCTTTGAGCTTTACAATTATCCAAATCAAATGGATCCCAATAAGCAGTTTTATATATGATTTTTATTTGATGAGTAAGATTAGTATTTCTTTTAAGAATTTCAGTTATTTGTTTATTTGATTTTCCTTTTTTATCAACTTTATCTATTATTCGCCAAATAGAAGAACTTGGATGAGCCTTTCTACTTATACCCATGTAGGTTTCTCCACCTTTATCATCTGGGTCATTGACATAACCTCCTTCAGCGGCAATAGTTCGTTGATAAGCTTTATCGAACTTTGCCATAATATTATTAATTATTCTAATATCTCCCAATCTTCTAAAAGCATATCGCTTTGAGAAGCTAGCCAACCTGTAAGAATAGCTTTTCTTCCAGTAGAATCATGAGTATACATACAAATAGTACCAAGAGCTAAAATCTCACCACCGTTTTCATCACAAATTTCTTTAAGAACTGAATCTTTACACCATTCAGATTTAACAGTGGCTTGAGGTTTTAACCAAAGAAACATTCCTTTACCATTCCAACCTTTACGAGTAACTTTCTTTCCAGCCTTAAGAGCTTCAATAGCTTTACCAAAGTCCATAATACTAAATTTTTTAATTGTTAAAAATTAATCTTCTATAACTCTACGAACCCAACCTAAAAAGAATTTAGATTGAGAACTATTGTTTCTAACTATTTTATCATATGCTTTAATTCTTTCAATCTTATATTTATAAACAAGAGCATCTTCTTTATAACAAGATAAAGAATCTAAAGCAATTTCTAATCTTTTAGAATTGTATTCTCTTAGATTTTTATTATATTCTAAATCAGAATTTAATTTTTTTATACTATCATTTAACACAACTATTGTTCCATATAAATCAGCAATAGAATCTCTTTGCTGAACTATAATTTCACGAGCATAAACTAAAGAATCATAAACATCATTTTCAACTTTTAGGTTTTTGCAACTGAATATTGAACAAATAATACAAATACCAATCGTCAAATATGATAGCAACCGTACCATCTTCATTTACTTTAATTTCCATTAAATAAAGTTTGATTATAATTTATATTAGCAATAACTTCATTTCTTCTATCTCTCAATATAGAAACTATTTCGTTCCTTAAATATCTCATTTTATAAAATGTAGTTTTAGGAACAGGATTATCTTTAATATGATATAATCCATCACTAAATCTTTTAGGCATTCCATATTGATTAAGAACAAAATCTCTATCTATATGACAAAGCCACAATCCAGCACAAGGAATATTTAAAATAGTTTCTACAAAGAAAGCGTATTGAGAAAGTTGAAGATTATAAATAGAACCATTGCAATTAGGAAGATGATTTACAGGAGGCAATAAATATTCATTTTTAGCTACCCAAGTATCTGTTTCTTGATAAGGTCTAGAAGTTTTATCTTTTCTATAATATCCTGCTGTGAATTGAAGTCCTCTTCTATTTGTTTTCCAATCTCCTATAACAAATTGATCTTCTCTTAAACAAAGAATATCTATTGTTCCAGATATTAAATAATCAATAAGAAAAGCTCCAATTTCAGAATATATTTTATAATCTCTATCTACATAATATTGAAATACATTATATATTTCAGGATATTTATTTTCAGTAGCATCCTTAAATTCTTCAATATCGAGTTGTTTTACATTTTCGTTTATGTTTGGAATATCAGCTACAGTTATCATTTCACCATTAGGTTTCATCATATATTTAACTGCATCTGTAAACATTGATACTCCCTTTACACCATCTTCTAATTCATTATGGTAAGCAGTTCCTTGTTCACAAGCTTCTTTTGTAATAGCATCCCATTGTTGAGCAAGTTTTTCAGGAGTAGTATGAAGTTCTTTAGCTTTTTGTTTTAACCAAAATTCTCTATCAAATTGTTTTGCATAAGAATGAAGAAGAGTTGTAGTAGACTTATATTCATTTCCTAAAGTATCAGTATATTTATGATTTTCTTCTTTGAAAATTAATCTAACATCTTCATATCTTTTATCTCGTACTTCCATAGTTTTTATATTTTCAATCAACATCTTCATCAGCATCCATGCTACTCAAAATTTGAATACCTCCACGAGCCATTTGAACTTCTTCTTCGTTACGAAGATTTTCATAAGCTGTTTTAAGAGATTTAACCAAATCTGGTATAGTTTTAACTTGAGCTGAAACATTTTGAATCATTCCCATTACAGTAGGAATATCTTCAGGAGCAAGAACTCCACGAAGTTTATTATTCAAAAATTCTATAACTTTATCAGCAGCAAGATTACAAACATGAAGAGCCTTTTCAAGGTTTTCTATTGTAACTCCAGCTTCAGTTATATTTTGCTTATAATATCTTTGAGCAATTTTATAAACAAGAGGGTCCGGTTTATAATCTTTAGGAAGATTAAAATTTTCAATAGCTTCTTCTAAAGATTCTTGGTCAGATAAACCTCTTTGTCTACAAGGCCCTTTTGGGTCAGCTAAATAATAAATTACTCCACAATCACCAATATATTTTCTTTTATCTGGAGTATTATCTCTAACATAAAGAGCTAAAACGTCTTTATCCAATAATTGACGAGCATTAGGAGCTTTTGGCATCCCACTATCATCAATAGTTATAAGTTTGTCTATATCAAGTTTCATTTTTCCATCCTCCACAATTCTTGTAAAGCATATTCTACATCTTCATCAAAAGGAACTATAGAATAACAATTTCCGTATTTAAAATATATATAATTATCAGCATATTCTTGATTAATCTTTTCACATAGAAATTCCCATTCTTTTCTATTATTTTTTCTAAGTTTTCTTAATTCAACATCATTTTCCTTTTCTTTCTTAACTTGTTCTCTAATACTTCTTCTTATTCTTAAAATTTCTGCTTTATATTCTTCTTTTTCTAAAGTTCCTCTTAATTCTTTAAATTCAGTTTTAGCTTTATTAAATCTACTTCTAAAAATATTTTTCTGAATAGTTCCTATGTATGGAATTTTAACTATTTTTTCTTTTGCAATATTTTTAGAAGCATCAGACATAAACAAAGATATTATATCTCTCATGATTTCTGCATCATCTTTTGACTCGAATTCAATAAGAGATATAATATCATCTGTACTATATGTTTCTTTATTTACCATTAACAGGTGTTTCTAACCTATAAGGATCTGCATTTTTACCAACAACAGTTCCATGTAAAGCAGCAACTGGAACAATTTTAAATTCAATACAAAATATTGTATCATCTTCCTCCCCCGTAAGGGAATGATTGATAGAAGCCTTATTTAACTCTTCATCACTAATAATATAATTAGCTATATTATCTGGAGTTATAACAGTATTAATACTTAAATGAGAACCTCTTTCTATTTCAGAACCATCAATCAAAATCCTATCTCCGGCTTTACAAGGAAAAGTTAACTTTTCTTCAGTTTCTTTATTAGCTTTTACAAATAAAGGAACAACAGAAACACTTTGTTTCTTTCCTTTATTACGACCTTGCATACATAATTCAAATAAAGTAATTCTATACCTAAGAGCTATAATAGCAAAATAATTAGGTAAACTTACATGAGAAACGAGGTCTAATAAATCTTGTCCTTTAATTTCTTCTGGAGAAGAAGGAATATTAATTCCGTAATTTTTAGAGTTTGAAATAATTCTAATCATAATTATTTAATTTTTATAACAATGTATTTAACATTTTCAACATTTTCTATTCTATATCTATCTGAAAGATAAACTCCTTTATCATTATATCTTATAATTCCTTTTGTTAATAAACTAGTAAGTACAACATAATATGAACGAGAATTTCTATTAAATAATTTAGCTACATATTCAGAAAGAGTATTAAAACTTTTAAAAGAATCTTCCTTATAATTCAAAGTATAATAAATCTCTTTTTCTAAATTAGATAAATGTAGAAATTCACAATAAATATCAAATATAGGACTTACATCTTCTTTGAAAGGTTTAGAACTAACATCTAATCTCAATATTTCATCATTATCAGCAACTACAAAATTATCTCTCTCAATATATTGTTTCTTTTCACTATTAGTATTAATTACAAAATCCATATTATTAACTATTTCATAAATATTATTAACTATTTTTTACAAAACTATGAAATAGTTTGGAAATCTCAAAATAAAACTGTATTTTTGAAGTGAACTCGATGAATAGCAACACATTAAATTGCTAAAATCTATGAAATTCGTTCCTATTAAACCTACTCAAAAAACTTATAGTTTTGTAGGTAAAATTCAAACAAAAGAACAAGATAATACTAATTCTGTTTTTATTACTCCATTTGAGGTAAAAGAAACTTATATTGATTATCCTGTATTAAATTATAAAGATGATAATATAAATACTAAATATTGTGTTTTTAATACTTATGATTTATATCATTTGTTGCCAAAACTTACAAAGATAGATATTAATGTTTTGTTAGCAATAATTTATAATCTAGAATGTGATACAAATCTTGTTAAATTTAGTGCTAATAATTATTCTGTTCAAATAGGAAAAAATTTTCCTCATATTCTTCAAGCTATAAATGATCTAATTCATTTTAACATTATAGCTAAAACTAATAGTCAAAATGCTTTTATAATAAATCATAATTTGTTTTATAAAGGTGATTTAAATAAATTTGTTTCTATATACAATAAGTTATATTCTAATAAAAGTGTAGAATATGATGATAGAGGTAGAATTATAATCAAACATTAATTTTTAATTCCCCGTAAAGGAGATTGACATTATGAACACTCTTATTGAACAAGTTAATCATCCATCTCATTATCAATCTAAAAATGGTAAAGAATGTATAGAAGCAATGAGAGAAAAATTTGGTGATGATGCAGTATTTAATTTTTGTATTTGTAATGCTTTTAAATATCGTTTTAGAGCTGGAAATAAAGAAGGAAATCCTGCTGAACAAGATTTAGCAAAAGCTAAATGGTACGAAGAATATGCTAAAAAGATAAATGAAAATTATTAACTTTTCTTTATAATCAATATTAATTAATTTAAAATCTTTAAAGTCATGACTTTTTGGTACATTTTCATGCTCCTATTTGGAGTAGCCTTCGGGTATTTAGTTTGTTGGTTTTTCTTTCCTCGCAAAGTTGAAGTAGAGAAAGAAGTTATTAAAACAGTTACTAAGCAAGTTCCTATTGAAAAAGTTGTTGAAAAGGAGGTTAAAGTTGAAGTTTATCCTTCTGATTACAATGAGTATTTAGCTTGGAAAAAGAAAGAAGAAGAAAAGGCTAAAGCTAAAGCTGAAAAAGCTGCCAAAAAGAAGTCGCAAGCTCGATAGAAACCCTTTTTCATTACTATTATTATTCTCTTGCCCCAAAAACTCACTTGAATACTTTATTTTGCGGCTTCTAAAAGACAAGTTCGTTGTGATAATGCACTTGTCTTTTTTATTGATGATAAAGCAAAAAATTTGCTAATAATTTTTAAATTTTCTTTTATTAATATGAATATAGTTATATACGAAAACAATTCTTTTGTATTGCTTATTGTTAACAATGAATTACATTGTGTAGCAAAGTAAAATGCAATTTACAAAATGCCTCACGAAGATATACCTACTATTTATACTGGAACTATAGCAGATTATTCAGATATAATAGAAAAATATTATAATAACGAAATAGATTTTCAAACATATACTCAATTATTTAATCAACGAGCTGAAAAACTTATGTTTGAAGAAATTAAAAGAAATAAACAACTTCAGCTTGATGAAATTAATAAAAGAACAATAATCAATAAATAATATAAAATGATTATTCTTTATATAGATAATGATGAATTAGAAATCATCAAAAATTCTTTAAGAAAAGATTATAAAAATCAAGATGGTACATCTAATGATGAAGATAATTATTCTTATGGTTGGTGGGCATCATAACATCAATCACTCCTCTACGGGGGAATAAAAATAAATCAATAGCTAATCTTATGACTACAGATTTCGATGATATTCTTCAATTAACCCAAAGAGATTTTATGTCTAGACCAATAACTACAGTTTATTTTATTAAAGATTCTCAAGTTTATTATAAACTTAAAACTAATGATCCTCAATTTAATGAAAAATTTGAACAAGAAATATTAGGTTGTAATTATGATGAAATAATGCTTAATGGAGAATCTTCAAATATAAACGAAATTAAAGATAAAATAAAACAATATGAAAACATTCAGAATTGTTAAAGATGGAGTAACTCCTGGTTGTCCTATTTATAGAATTGATGAAAAGAAACTATTTTATTGGCAAAATGGAGCTACAGAATTTGCTCCAAATTATAGATGTACTACAGTATGTGAAGCTGTTAAGAAAATAAGAGAAAAATACTTAAATGCTAAAATTTATATTGATATAACAAATATAAATGATAAGATAATTAATCTTCCTACAAATACTAGACCTAATAAACCCAGAGTTTAATATGAATACTGATACAATTATTAACCATTGTGTTAATTGTGTTGAACAACTTATATGTGTTATATTTAATACTGAAACTAATTACAAAATAAGAATTGAACTACTTAAAAAATTTAAAATTAGAATAGATAAACTTTTTGATGAATGTATTGTAAATATTTCTGATAGAAGAGATAATAATAAAGAATAAGAACCCGTTTTCACCAATAATAATAATAATTTAGTTTAAAAGGAAAGACTGCTCAATAGGGCAGTCTTTTATTTTAATAATTAATAATATGGAAGATGAATTAACAAATAAAGTAATAAAAACAATAAATAAAGTTTTTAGTAAAAAGAATATGGATAAAATATTTAAAAAAGTAAGTGATGAGATAAAAAGAAAAGAAGAATATAATGGATGTTGGAAATATTAAAACTAATAAAATAAATAAAAATATGGGAATATTAGAAGATATAAAAAATTATAAATACTTTGATAATAAAATAACTAAAAAATCTTTTTATGGTTTTATTAAACATTGTTCTAAAATTAATAAAAAAGATATACAAAAATTAAAAATGACAAGAAATAAAATGGTTATTGAACTTATTGATAATGGTAAAGTTAAAATTTAATATTATTTAAGATGTTGTTTTGATGAGGATGATAAAGATAGAAATAGAGGAGATAATATGATATAATAAATATTAAAAATAAATATAAAGGAGAGAGTGAAGATAAAGGAGATAATGGGGAAAATTTGGTTTGTGAGTGAATGGGAGAAGTACCTCCTTACACTCCCCCTGGTCGTGTAAGTCGGTTCGATGCCCCCGGCATCGAATTTGCCTCAAATATTATCACAGTAGAATTTGGCGAAGCTGTCATGCTTCGTAGTAGAACTCATGGTTCTGGTCAAACCTTGAGTTAGTGTTTCTAATTAAATTGGTAGTAAAAGGACTACCACTGACCAAAACATAAGAGTTATGGAACAGACCATCACTCCTAAATTCGTTCGTATTGCTGAGTTCGATCGTAAAGATGTTAACGGCGACGTTGTTCTTGACGATAACGGCAATGTTATCAAGGATGTCAAAGTTCTTGTTCGTGCAAGCGAACCTGTGAAGTATGTTACAACCAATGGAGAAGAAGTAGATCTCAACGATATTGCTTTCTTCTACAATGGTGTTCGTGCTCAGCTTAAGGGCGAACATGATGCTTCCATCTATCTTGGTAATGTTGCTAAGAAGTGCAAAGATAATAACGTCAGTTTCACTGATGCTATGACTAGCCTTCTTGCTCGTTTCAAGTATAACATCACTGTCGAAGAAGGCAAAATCAATCTCGATTCTATCGAGCTTGATGATGTTACCAAAGCTGCTATCGAAAAAGCTAACGACAAGATGCTTGACATTCTTGCTTAAGCTACACATCGCTCTACTGCTAAATGCAGTAGAGCTTTTTTAAACAAAGACCTCAAATATAGCATAGTAGATATTGAGTAAGATGAAGTTAACTTGCAAGAACTTCTACTTACAACTATGAGTATTAGCATAGTTTGGTCTAATACAGGTGTCGATGTTCCGCGCCTTGAACTAGGAAATATAATAATGCGTTCCCGTCTTCCCGACATTGGGAGTGTTATTATTGGATTCAACAATGGTGGCCACATTGTTGGACAAGAACAACATCTTGTACTATTCGGAGAGATAGAATAGATGGAATATAAGATGGTTGCTCTTGCAAGTAATTCCTTTATACATCTCGTCAAGTTACTGCCATTTCCATTGGCAGTAACTTTTATTTTTATCCCTCAGATATTGGCACAATAGATATTGACATTCTTGTTGAAGATGTCAATGTGGAGTTTGGAAATATTACGTGAACATAATATTAATAATAATCTCGGTTGTTATACTCTCTGTATAATACATGTCGTTCTGACTCTTGCTACTACAACTACTGTCTATTGTGAAATACACAGTAGTTTCTCTTTTTGCCCGTACCTCAAATAAATCATAAATGACATTGACATAGAAAATATTAAACAAAACTATACTATTATGGCTAAAATTGAACAAACTTATCATCATGTTACACTTCATTCAAATTCAATTCATAATGAGTATATCATTAATGCTCCATTAGATGTTGAAGAAATGTATACATTTGTTAAAAAGCGTTTAGCAAATATTTCTGTTAGTCATGAAATTCGTTTTCATGATGTTATTACAGACAATCCTGGTTGTCCTGATGTTATAAGTTTAAATACTTTTGCGAATAAACTTATAACTATGGATTGTGGTAAACTAACGAGTTTAACAAAGATTTTGTAATATGATTGCTAAAATTATTATTGCTATTGATAATTTCCTTTACAAAGGTATTGGAATTGTAACTCCTCTTCGTAGAGCTTATTGGCGTAGACAAAGCGATAAGCTTCAAAAGGAAATAGATATTGAACAATGTAAAATTGATTTTGTTCATAAAATGGGTTTTAATTATCTTGGTCAAGATGCTATTGACCTTTATAATAATTGGGAATAAGATAATAAATTCAGAATCATAGTTGAATTTGATTTGATTGTGGTTCTGAATTTATTGTTGAATTTAATGAAGATGTTAAAGGTGCGTCCTCTGGAATCTCCCCACATAATTCGGTATATAATAATTATATTATATTTATATATTATATAATTATCAAAAGAACTAGTGTTATTATATATATTTTATATTATTATTTTATTATTATATTTATTTATTTATTATATATATTATATATATTATATATATCTTAATGTTTCATATATTATATTAATACTATTAATTTTATTATTTATCTTAGTATTACTATAGTATATTATAATATTAAATATATTATTTATATATTTTATTATATAATTATTAAATATAATTCATATTCTCTTCTACGGGGATATAATAATTATATAAGATATAATATTGAGATTATAAGACATGAAATAATCACTGATGATTTCGTGATTTATTACCACTCCGCCCGTAGAGGAATTGCACACATACACTCACTCATTAATTAACTATTGATTATATGGAAGGAGATATTAATAATATTAATGATAAACTTAATTTTATAGTTTCAAAAATTAAGACTATAGATAAACTTATCACAATAATATACATTGTAAGTTTAATTATTTTCTCAATGGTACTTTCTTTAGTTTTAACTAGTTAATTATTAATAATATGAATACAAATGAAGAAATACTTATTCTTTTAAAAGCTATAGGACTTAGTACAGAAAGAAGACTCAATGCTATAGTTTGGCTTTTGCTTATTTTAGTTCTTATTTTTTCTATTTTTGCTATAACTATTTGTTATTGTTCTTATTTAAATTAGTCATATGAATAGACCACAATATACAAATCTTAGATTTGTAATTAATAACTATCATATTGATGCAGCTGTAGATATTAATTGGACTCTTCATTCTTATCCTGAGGATGAAGAATTTAAAAATAATCATACTGCTATTGAATTATATAATTTTGATAGACCTGAATGGGATGTTCATGTTATATATCAAGAGCAAAGAAATCAATATGAAATTGATAAAATTAAAAGAGATAAATATTGCATACACGCAGTAGTAGATATTGAAAACCTTATTCAAGAAATTAAATCTTGGATAGAAATAAAAGAAAGTAATTAATTATGAAACAAATATTAGTTATTTTATCTGTAATATTAGTTATTTCATCTATATTAGTAGGTAGTTTTCTTATAGGAGAAAACGCCTATAATAAGATTAAAGAAAAACAAGAATTAAAACTAAAATATTCTATTCTTCAAGAAGAAAACGATATGCTCTATGATTATATAGAGAATATTGATACATTTAAAACATTAGATGATGCTATTGAAGCATCACAAGATTTAATTGACCAAATTCAAATGCTTTATGAATGATATTTTATTAATAATTTTAGCTATTAGTGTAGTTATATTATTCTATTTAAAATGCTTTAGTTGTAAAACATATATTGTTACTTTACAACAAGATACTAAAACAAAAAGTATGGTTGTAAAAACTAGAACTAAAGTTAAAGCCTATGAAATATCTTCAAGATATTTATGGGCACATAATTTAAATTATGTTATTACTACTATTTCAAATACTATTTATTTTGATAAAAATAGTGTTTTAATAATTAATTAAAATGAATAGTGAACAATTTATAGAGCTTTTAAAGCTCATTCAAGATTTAGATTTAATAATAGTAAACATTCAAAAAGAAAATCAATTATGAAAAAGTATTTATTTAACATTTATTTTGAAAGTTCAAGTGAACTTCCTACTAAAAATATTGTAGCATCTAATTTCAGAGAAGTTTATGAAACTCTTACTGAAAAAGAAAAAGATTCTATTATAAATGTTTACAATACTTCTGTAGAAGTAATTTAATAATTAATTATTAACTTTTTAAAAATTAAAATCATGGACAATGTTCAGACCGAAGTTCCTGTCCAGGAGCAAGTTGTAGAAAATGGTACTTTTAAGGCTGTTTTGAAATCTCTTATGGCAAGTGGTGCTTGCAAGAGATATAATGGTCTTCGTATCAAGAATGTAAATGTTACAGAGGAAGATAATTATACTCGTGTATCATTTACTGTTAATGATAAGATTCCTGGATATGTATCTAAGGATGGTGGTAATACATTTGAGCTTGATAAGACTAATACAATCTTTTCCAGCACTTATGCTATTGCAGGTATGCTTAAGGAAGATGAAGAGAAGTCTTGGCTTGCCAATACTCTCAATGAGAATCCTAAAGCTATCAATCTTGTCATGAATGGTGGTACTATTGATGTTATTCAGCATACTGTAAAAGCTGGAGAAGCATATCATAATCCTTTTACCACAAAGGAAGATGTAGAAGATACCACTTTTGACCACGATACTATTATTAATTATATTGTTGGTTTTCAGTTTGGCAAAACAGGTGAGAAATTTGCCGATATTCTTGCTGTAAAGATGATGGGATTTTAATTGTTAATTATTTGTGCTAATAAGATTTGATAAACACATAATTCTATTGTAGAAAGACATAGAATAAAAATGTTTATTGAATCTTATTAGCATTTTATTGCAAATCCCAAAATTTTCATTATCTTTGTTAAAAGAAAACTCAAGTATTAAACAATTAACAATTATTAATCTTATTAAAGTTATGTCTACTATTGGTGATGCTCTTAGTGATGCTCAAAAAGCTACTCTTAAAAGAGTAAAAACTGAAAATCCTGTTGTTAAAACTCCTTCTGGAGAAAAGCCTTTTCTTAGGAAAAGAATTCCTATTGCTGACAAAATTCCATTTTTAATTCACAAATATGGAGAAAGTACAGTTAAACTTGCTCTAATGATTAAGAATAATGCTGAATTTCGTCGTATGATTTCTATTGCTATTAAGAGTAATCTTAAGAAGAATGGAGAAATTACTGACGAAGATAAAGTTTATATTACTTATTTTTGGAATAAGTTTAGTGTCAAAGTAAATGGTCTTTCTCGTGAATATCCATTCAATACTCCTCTTTTTGT
>JAEEGL013097169.1_pt1 | contig 18660 bp, 11 predicted proteins | sample 9134231 | NCBI WGS metagenome assembly JAEEGL01 (sample SAMN16246548, study PRJNA631951) | gut metagenome | biome: gut microbiome; feature: rumen; material: fiber-attached | host: Bos | place: Iran: Karaj | collected 2018-10 | reverse complement strand
AGGAAAGTTAACTTAGAAGAAAGTGTTATTAATTATAAAAAGAGATTAAAGGTAATAGAGCAAAACTTTAATAAAGCAAAGCTGCAATATGATCAAGCACAAACAAATCCAGATGTTAATACACAAAAATTCAAAAATATTAGGATGGAATACATAAAACAAAAGAATTTGCTTGAATATACAAAAGATATTATAGCAAATACTGAAAAAATGAGCTTAAATAAAAATATATTAACCAAAAAGTATTATATAGCAGTTTCATATTATCCAGAAAATGTAGATGATTTATTCAAAAAAGAAGAATTGTTGGATATGGCATTTTCAGAATTATATACAACAGCGCAATCAATATTAAGAACATTATCTGCAAGTGGAATTACAGGTAAAGTTCTAGATTCAGTTGAATTAGCTGATTTATTATATGTTGCATATAATAGAGATGCTTCAGAAGTATATGGAATAGATAAAGCTATAAAATCAGGATATGATGCACTTTATACAACAGCTCCAGATGTAATAAACAAAAAGATTGAAGAATTAGATAAAATGATAGAAGCAAGAGCATTAGATTTAGCAAATGAGACTTTAGATGAAGTAACAATGAGAGATAAAAGACAAAAAGAATTAGAAAAAAGAGAACGTGATTTTCCAGACTTAATTAAGAAAAAAGCAAAAGAAATGATAGAAGAAAATGCTGATTATGTAGGTGAAAACATTGCTAAAGAAGCAATAGAAGAAATAGATTCTAAGAAAATAGATGAAAAAATTGAAAAAAATTCAAAGAAAGGAGCGTAAATAATATATGAAAAAGAAAAAAAGTTATAATCAAGATGAAAAATTAATAGATACAGAGAATGAAAAACAATTAAATTTATTTAAATCAAAAAATATAAAAGATGTAATAGCTCCTTCAGGAATTGATGCATCAAACTTAAATCATTTAGAGATAATATCTCACACAAATAAATTAGCAAGAAGTTTCTTTATAAATACACTTCCACGTATGGGAACATTCCCAGAACTACTAAGAGATTTATATGATTTCGGAGACTTAAATGTTTCTGTATATATAAATCCTATACAAGAAGCAACTTCACAACAAGAATTAAATAGAACAATAAATGAGTTGGAAACAGAAAGATTAGTAGAAGCACAAAGAGGAAATATTAACAGGGAAGCAGCATTAGCACAAAAGAAAGCTGAAACAGAAGCATTAAGAGATGAAATAGCAGCAGGATTTAATAAAATGTTTGAAGCATCAATTGTTGCTACTATGTTTGCATATTCACAAGAGGATTTGGAAAAATATACAAAATTATTAACAACAGCAATGGGTAAAACACAGATAGGATTAAAAACAGCATGGGCTATGCAAGAAGAAGCATTCAAGAGCAATATTCCTCTTGTTACTAACCTTTTAGATAAAAAGAAACATACTTTTGATAGAAATTCAATGGGAACAGTATTTCCATTTACATCATCAGAAGTTGGTCACCCATCAGGTGTTCCTATAGGATACAATAAACAAACTGGAACTCCAATTCTTTTTGATAATTTCCATTCATCACTTACAAACTATAACTTAGTTATATTTGCTAAGTCTGGTGCTGGTAAATCTGTTACTATGAAAACATTAATTTCAAGATCAAGTGTTTTAATGGGAATAGAAAGTTTAGCACTAGATGCTGAAGGTGAGTATAGAATAGTTGCAGAAAGCTTGGGAGGAATAAATGTTGTATTAAGCCCAACATCTGAAACAATAATAAATGTTTTTGACTTAGAGCCTGAAACAGTTAAAGATGAAATAACAGGAAGAGAAAGAGCTGTTTTAAATGTTCAAAACAAAGTTGAAGACGTAACACAAGCATTACTTACAATGGCTAAAGGTAGTACAAGAAGTACAGAAGTTAATGAAGTAACAAAACAAATTATTGCAGAAGCTGTAGCAGATGAATATGAAGCAAGAGAAATTACAAATAATGTTAACAGCTTATATAAAAGCGATGTTGCATTATTAAATGAGGGACAAATAGAAAAAGAAAAGAAAGAAATGCCAACAATAGGAAGTTGGTATAAGAGAATAGTAAAAATGGCTGAAGAAAACACAAATCCAGATTATACAAGACACTACAGCTATTTAACTAAAGTTATGAAACAATATATAAGAGAATATGAAGGTCAAATGGCATATTTTGATGGACAATCTACATTTGATCTATTAGATGGTGCGCCATTTATAAACCTAGATATTTCACAACTAGAAGAAAGATTTGCAAGACCACTTGCACAACAAATATTACTTTCATGGATATGGGAAAAATTCGTTAAGAAAAATAGTGAAGATAGGAAAAAAGCAAAACAAAAAAGGGTTATAGTCGATGAGGCATGGATGCTATTACCATTCCCAGAAGCAGTTGATTTCTTAAACAAGATGGCACGTCGTGCAAGAAAAAGAAACGTATCTTTATCAATAATTTCTCAAAGATTCCAAGACTTTTATGAGAAACCAGAAGCACAAGCAGTTTTAACATCATCTGATACGAAATTGTTCTTAGCACAAGATAAATCTGAAATTGAACAATTAAAAGAAGTATTTAAACTTTCAGAAGGAGAAGCTAGTTATTTAATAACAGCTCAAAAAGGAGAAGGATTATTAAAAGTAGGTAACGATACAGCAATACTAAAAATAACACCAACAAAGAAAGAATTTGAATTTGTTGAAACAAACTTAAATAAATTGGCAAACAAATAGAAGGGAGAACTTCTAATATGAAATTTTTAACTAAAACTAAAAAAAGCATAATTATTATATCCATGGTAATTGTCATACTACTTAATTCATGCATAATGCCACGTCCAGTACAAGCCAATTGGAAAGATGATGTTGCAGAAACTCTTTTAGACATATTCTTTGGGGGAATGTATTGGCTTACTGTTGGCGTATATCAACACATAAATAACTTTTTTGTAAGCGATACGTATAAAATTGATGTTGATCATTGGGGAGATGTACCAAGAGATGAAGCCACAGAAATAGGTTTAACTCCAGAAAATATAATCAAGGGAGAATTTATTCTGTTTGATGCAAATATATTTATGGATCTTAACTCAGACCCAGAAGCAAAAAATAAATTTGACTATGACGATTCAGCAGGAGCAAATGGTTATGTAATAAAAGGAAAAAGTGAAATGAGAGATATTGTCGCAGGATGGTATTATTCATTAAGAAACTTTTCAATAATAGCTTTCCTATCTGTATTAGTTTATGTAGCTATAAGAATGATAATGTCTAGTATTTCACAAGACAAAGCAAAATATAAAACAATGTTTAAAGATTGGTTAGTTGCGCTGTGTCTATTAATTGTAATGAATTATTTGATGGTAGGAATTTTAAATTTTACCAGTATGATAACTAAAGCTATAGGATCTGGTAAGACATCATCAACATTGACACAAAATATAGCATACGATTTATATCAATTTAAAGAGCATTATGCAAGAGATAATGCCTTAGACACAAGCAGTGATAAGAAGAAAGTACATTATGAATTTACAGATGATCCTGATGCAACAGAAGAAAATTGGACTACAGCAACATTCTTAACATATATTCTTTGCTTTGCAGTAATGGCAATATATACAATGATATTTACAGTAAAATATTTGAAAAGGGAATTCACGATAATATTCTTAGTTTTATTAGGACCAATATCGTGTATAACGTACCCGATAGATAAGATTTCGGATGGAAAAGCACAAGCCTTTAACAAATGGCTTACAGAATTTATATATCAAGTACTTATTCAACCATTTCATTTATTACTATATATAGTATTAGTAGGAACAGCTACTACACTTGCTGGTAAAAACATATTATACTGCATAGTTTGTTTTGCAGTATTACTACCAGCAGAAAAATTCATCAAGTCAATGTTTGGATTTAAAGATACATTAGGAAGCCCTCTTCAAGGTATGATGAAAATGGATATGTTTAGAAACCTATTGGGAGGTGGACCAGGCTTTGGTGGAGGAGGAAATAAATCTCCTAAAGAAAAAGATGTTCCAGATGATACAGATAAACCACAAAGAAGTGGACCAACATTTAAAAATGTAGATGATGACGATGATGGAGGAAGACCACTTCCAGGTGGAGGATCAGATGATGATAATCAACCGGCAGATGATGGAAATGGTGGAGGAGGAACAGATGATGATACTCAACCAGTAGATGATGGAGATGGGGGAGCACCACTTCCTCCTCCAGGACCAGGACCAGATACAGAAGAAGAACCAACAGGTGAGAGACCAACAAGCGAGAGACCAACAGGTGAAAGACCAACAAACGAAATGCCAACAGGCGAGAGACCAACAGGTGAAAGATCAACAAATGAAATGCCAACAGAAGGCGAAAGACCAACAGAAGCAGAAAAACCAACAAGTGAGAGACAAACAGGCGAGAGACCAACAAGTGAAAGACCAACAGGCGAAAGACCAACAGAATCTCCTAGACCTAACCCACAAGATCATACAACAGATGATAGAAATGATGGGGCTAATGATAATACTGGTGGATCTAATAGTGGATCTAATGGTGGATCTAATGGTGGATCTGATAGTGAATCAGGAAGACATGTTAGTGTTGCCCAAATGGTAGGAAATAGATTTACAAGCAATAAAAATCCTGCAGCAAGAGTATATAGAGCAATAAGATCAAAACATGTAGCTAGAAGACAAGCTAGATACGGAACAACAAGTGATAAGCTAATAGGAGGATTTATAGAATCAGGTAAAAAGAGACTTTGGAGAGGAACAAAATTCGCAGGAAGACTTGCAGGAAGAACCTTAAAGGGTGCAACAACATTAGGATTAAAATTAACTGGAGCAGCAGTTGGTGGTGTATTAGGAGCAATGGTTGGACAAGGCCAAGCTGGAGCAGCAGCAGGAATGAGAATTGGTGGAAGAGCAGCTAATGTTGTAAATGATACAGCTAGTGAGATAGCAAGTTCAATAGGAGATGATATAGCAACAGGATATAACGAATTAATGGAAAAAGATCCAGATAGAGATAAATACTTTAAAGATAAAAAGAAAATAGCACTAGCTAAGAAAGTTTATGAAGATAGACATGATGGAAAGAAAGTTACTAGTGCAAGAGAATTACGTAAAATTTTAGGACAAATGTATAAGTTAGAACAATTCAGAGGAATTAATGGATCAAATGTGCGCGATTATACTACACAATACATGGGAAACAAAGAATTTATAGAAAGTATGTCAGATGCTGACAAACAAGCTATAATTAGTCAATTGGATCCCGCTAGTATAGCAGATTTTGAAACACCTGAAGAAGCAATAAATATGTTAATGCTAAATCAATCAAAGACTTTATCTAAACGTAAAGCAGAAGATTTTAGATCTTTAAGTAAATTACAAGATATGGCAGATGAAATTGCAATACCAGGACTGAATAATTCAAATTATTATCAACAAATATTAAATAATGGTAGCAGATTAGCAGATGATGGAAATGAAATTAGACCAGAATTGCTAAGAAAGCTTTTTGGACCTAATGGTAGAAGAAGAACTCCTACAGGTGGAAATAATCCACAAAATGGAACACCTTCAACTACGGAATTACCACCATCTCAAACAGATCAAGGAGATAGAGTAGTAGATGTACCTATTGTTAATCCACCATTTACACTTACTGAGCCTAATGATAAGAGTCGTTATGGAAAAATGGTATACAGACTACAACAACAAGGATTTGATGAAAGTCAAATACAAGGAATTGTTAGTGGAACTGAAAGCTTAAGTGATTTAGAAGATAGTGTAGATTTCATAATGGGAAACGGAAGAGAATATAAAGCTGCAAGGGATGCTGCATCAGCATTCTTAGGACCAGATGCTACAAAAGCACAAATAGATGATGAAATGTATAGACGTCTATTATTAAAGAAAGCAGGAATCGGATTAGATAAATTAGATAGAATAAGAAGCAGTGAAAATATGTTAGATGATCAAGGATTACTAGATGCAAGAGCAATTGCAAATGCAGCAAAAGGATCAAGAATAAGTGACGAAGAACAACAAAGATTAATTCAAGATTATACAAATGCATATGCAGCTCAAGGATTAACTTCAAGAGAAGCAAGTTCACGTGCTGAAAAAGCAGTTAGAGTAGCAAAACTATATCAAATGAGTCAATCAGATAATCCAGCAGATATAAAAATACCATTAAATATTGGAAGTGGCTCAGGTGTATCTAGACCAGAAATTGGAAGAATTGGATCTACAGGTGCTGGAGCAGGAGCAAGAATAATTGCTGGAATTCAACTTCAAGGTCAAGGAATAAGCAGTAATAGTGCGGGATATGAAGAAATGGTTGATTCATTACTAAGTCCTACTGAAAGAGTATCTGTTGTAACAGAATTAGAAGGAGGAGGAGTTAGAAATCCAAGTAATGCACAAATAGATGATGCTGCACTTGGAAGAGTAGTTTCAGCTAGAAATGTAGCTAGACAATATGATTTATCAGGTGCAAGTACAGAATATATTAGTGGACAATTAAGAAGAGCCGGAATTGGTGAAGAAGGTTTAGAGACAGCAAGAAACTTAGTAGATAGATTAAATAGAGCAGGTGTTAAACCTTCTGCTGCGCCAGATTATACGGCACTTCAACAAGATATATCTAGAAGAACAACTGAAGAAATTTCAAGATTAACTGAATTAGAAGGAACTGCATTTGTACAAGAATTAGATCGTTTAGGAATTGGACATGAAAAAGATAGTTATACAAGAGAAGAAGTTAGAACTACTGTAAATGCAGCAAATGCAATAAAGAGCACTAAGATACCAAGCAGCTTAGGAAATATGTCTAAAGGAACAAGTAGAGAAGTAAGAGACATAACTGTACAATTAAAAGTGGACGGATATTCAGAAGCACAAATAGAAAGATTCGGTGAAATAGCTAAGAAAGCTGGAGGATCAGAAAAAGAAATAGTTGAAAGATATAGAGCAATAAGTAACTTTGTAAAAGGAGATACAGCTAAAAAAGCAGCAGATAATATTGCTGGAGAAAAAGCATCTCAACAAGTAAAGAAGAGTGAAATTGTAGAAATTGTAAGCGGATCAAAAGGAAGCTTTGAAGAATCTGCAATTGCAGCTTCAGTAGCAGAAAGAAAGAAAAAACTTTCAACAGGAAGACAAACAACATCACAAACATAAAAATAAATAAATAATAAAATAGGAGGTTGCCATATGGAAAATATAAGAAGGAGCATAAAATTATTTTTTGCAAAATATGGCAACCTCATATTAATTTTTGTTTTAATCATAGCTGGAATAATTTTATTTTTAAAACTTATTGATAAAATAGCAGAAGAGAGCTATAAGAGAAAAGAAGCAAATAGAGAAAATGTTGTAATAAGTAAAAATGTAAATAAAGATGTAAGCAAAAATACAGAAACAAGGAAAATGGAAGTACAAAGAAATAAAAATATAATACAAGACAAAAAGATAATAGATCAATTTTTATCTTCATGTAAAAAAAATCAAGAAGAAGCATATAACATGCTATCTGATCAATGCAAGTTAGATAAATATCAAACTTTTGAAGACTTTAAAAATTATGTAGATATTATTTTCGAACAAACTAAGGATTATAAGATAGAAGAGCAAGAACAAGATGGTTTATATAAAATATTATTTTATGTAGAAGACATCTTGCAAGCAGGTTCAGTAGAAAATAGAAAAAGATTCGAAAATTTCTATTACATAGAACCAAATTCTTCAAAAGCGAAAAAAATATATATAAATTATACTAATTAAAGAGGGAAGTAAATGGGGGTTAAAGAATTTTTAGACACAGCAAAAGATGTAAAAGGTGCTATTCAAGATCCAAAAGGAACAATTCAAGCAGCATTAAAAGCGAAATTAATGCCATATGTAGCAACAGGAGCAGCTATTTTAGCTGCTATAGGGTTAGTTGCTGCTATTATAGTTGGAATAGTTGAAGCGGTTGCAGCTGAAGACGAGGAAAGACAAGCTAATAGTGGTATGACTCCAATTTATACTGGAGCAAACTGGGAAAAGTTTTTAAAATACGTATCTATAAACGAAGGTGGATCAAAAACAGCAGATGGAGCATATTATTATGTCGAAGATGATAGTGAGCATAATCCAACAATAGGTCATGGTTTATGTTTAAAATCAGGAAGTTCATATCTACATGTAGATGAATTTGCAGCACAAGGAGTAGATTCAAAAGCACTTGCAGACGCATGGCTTGCAAATCCAAGTAGAACAGATTTAACAGTATCTGTAGAAATATGTGATCAAATATGGGATGAACATCTTAAAGGATTACTAGAAGATGTTACTAGCACATATTCTGAATTAAATTTAAAAGAATATCAATTATATGCTTTAGCAGATGTTTTATATAGAAGAGGAAATACAAATTCAGATTATGGAAGTTTTTCATCTTTATATAATAGTCTATGGAGTAGTAGTGATGATAGATATAAAGAAGATCCATCAACAGAAGAATATTCAATGTCATCTTTATATAAATTCTTTAACAATGGTAGAGCGAATGACAGTGGAGTATATTATAGAAAACAAAGACAATGGGTTTTATTTAGATATGGATGGTTTGATTATCAAGATGGTACAGGAGAATATTGGGAAGAAATAGCAGGAGCAGGAGATGCTGACGTACAAGAAGTTCCAGGACAAGCTCATTATAGTAGAACAGCTACAGTTAATGGTAGAACATACATAATATGGGATCAATATAGTTATAGTTCTAGTAGTAGCATATATAGAACGGGATGTGGTCCTACAACAATGGCTATAATTTTAAGCGGATATGGATTTGATTATGATATTGAAAAAGCATTTAATGAATTTTCACCAATGCAACTAATAGAAACATATGCAAGTCATTTTAATAGGTTAGGGGTTTCAGCAACTGCATATCAACATACTGGATCAAATACAGAAGAAACTAAAAGTGCTGCTGTAACTAGAATAAGAAATAATTTATTAATGGGAAGACCTGTAATGATCTTAGTAAGGTCAGGCCCAGATAGTAAATTTACACATTCAGCACATTTTATGGCCATACTTGGAGTTACAGAAGACGATCAAGCTATAATTGCAAATTCAGTGTATGGACAAATTCAATACATGGATTTAAAAACATTGATATATGAATATGTATATGATTATAGTTCAAACCCATATCAATATTTATTAATAAATCTATAAAGGAGTTTTTAATGAAGAACTTGAAAAAATCAATAATAGTAATATTAATAATAATAATATTGATAATAATATTATTGGCAATATTATTAATGAATAAAAAAAATAAAAATCCTGAAGCAACAAATGAAAATGTACTATCTAAGAATAATGAATCAGCTAAAATAGAACCGAATTATGCTAATGAATCGTTTGAACAACAAGAAGTTTTAGATCGTGTAGAAAGTGTGACTGATATAAATGAATATTTTACAGTAAAAGCACTAGTAAATAATTATATAATAAATGTTAAAAATAAGAATGCAGATGTTTTAAAATCTATTATAGCAGAAGAATATATAAATAATTATAATATAAATGAAGATAATATGTTTACTAAAATATCATACCCAGAAACAACAAATAAAGATCAATATTATAATATTATAATTACAAATATTTTAAGAATTAATTTGGGAAATGAAAGATATTTATACATTGCAAAAGAAAAATGTAGGATAGTAAATAAAGGTCAGTACTTTGATACAACTATCATGCTTGAATTAGATTATAAGAATAACATATATTGTGTTTATCCACAACAATATGTAATAAATACTGGATTTGATAAGATTAAAAAAGATGATAATATAAGAAATCCAATAAATGAAGAAATAAAAAATAATGGAAACAATAAATTTACAGAGCAACACAAATCAAATCAAGATTTAATAAAAGAGTATTTCAATACATATAAAGAATTATTAATCTATTATCCAGATGAGGCATATAGCAAATTAAACCAAGAATATTTAGTAAAAAGATTTAGAAATAAAGATGATTTTAATAAATATTTAAAAGAAAACAAAACAATTAATGGCCGTATAACATTATCAGGGTATAAATTAAAATTAGATAGTGGATACAGAGACTATATATGTACAGATCAATTTAATAATGAGTATATATTTAGAGTAGTGAATGGAGATATATGTAATTATGAAGTATTCTTAGATGATTATACAATTATGCCAAATTATGAAAAGGAAGAATATAATTCTCTTACAGAATATCAGAAAGCAAAAGAAAATGTTAAAATATTTGAAAATATGCTTAATAATAAAAACTATTCGGCAATATACAATGTTTTAGATAATGCATTTAGAGAAAATAATTATAAAAGTGTAGAAAGTTTAAAAAGCTATTTAGCAAACAATGTATATATGATAAACCATATTGATATAACAGATTTTGATATGGATGATAGTGATTATTATGTCTATGAATGTGAGCTACAAAACGAAGAAAATAGTAACGAAAAGAAAAATATGACTATTATAATTAAATTAGGAGAAGATACTGATTTTACGATGTCATTTAGCTTTAATTAAATATGTAAAAAAGTTAAATTATACTAATAAAGAGGTAAACCAAGATGGGGGTTAAAGAATTTTTAGACACAGCAAAAGATGTAAAAGGTGCTATTCAAGATCCAAAAGGAACAATTCAAGCAGCATTAAAAGCAAAACTAATTCCATATATAGCGACAGGAGCAGCTATTTTAGCTGCTATTGGAATGATTGCAGCTATTATAGTTGGAATAGTTGAAGCAGTTGCAGCTGAAGATGAAGAAAGACAAGCTAATAGCGGTTTGACTCCAATTAATTCTGGAGCAAACTGGGAAAAGTTTTTAAAATACGTATCTATAAACGAAGGTGGATCAAAAACAGCAGATGGAGCATATTATTATGTTGAAGATGATAGTGAGCATAATCCAACAATAGGCCACGGATTATGTTTAAAATCAGGAAGTTCATATCTACATGTAGATGAATTTGCAGCACAAGGTGTAGATTCAAAAGTACTTGCAGACGCATGGCTTGCAAATCCAAGTAGAACAGATTTAACAGTATCTGTAGAAATATGTGACAAAATATGGGAGGAACATCTTAAAGGATTATTAGATAGTGTTACTAGCACATATTCTGGATTAGATTTAAAAGAATACCAGTTATATGCTTTAACAGATGTTTTATATAGAAGAGGAAATACAAATTCAGATTATGGAAGTTTTTCATCTTTATATAGTAGTCTATGGAGTAGTAGTGATGATAGATATAAAGAAGACCCATCATCAGAAGAATATTCAATGTCATCTTTATATAAATTCTTTAACAATGGTAGAGCAAATGACAGCGGAGTATATTATAGAAAGCAAAGACAATGGGTTTTATTTAGATACGGATGGTTTGATTATCAAGATGGTACGGGAGAATATTGGGAAGAGATATCTGGAGGATATTTCGATGGAGATACATATACAGATGCATGGGGAAGAAGCTTTAAATTATATAAACAAAATGATCCAGAATGGTCAAGTACTCCATATCCAGGTTATAAAGGAACCATTGGCGCAAATGGTTGTTGCCCAACAAGTATGTCAATAATTTGTTCTGGATGGGGACTAGATGAAGTAAACCCAGTCGCTTTATGTACAAGTGGAAAAAGTTATACTGGATCTGTTGCAGTACAACAATTATTTACTAGCAAACGGATTTAATTATGAAGAAATATATCCTTATAGTAGTTATAGAGTAAGCTTAAAAAGTAAAGAAGCAGAAATCAAAGCGGCCCTTTTAGCTGGTAAAAAAATAATAGTACGTGCTTGGAACGGGAATTTTAGCGGAAGTTATTATTCTGGTGGACATTTCTTTACAATACTAGGATATAATTCATCAACTGATCAATATTTCTTTGGAGATCCAATACTATATTGGGGAGGAGAAATGGATATTACCGCATATTCTGCAACAGCAGATTATATTGCTGCTGTAACTAAATAGTAATTCTTTTATTGTGAGGAGAAATATATGAAAAAAATTAAAATTGCAATAACAATAATTATAATACTTATTATAATTATATTAATAGTAATGTTAAATGTAAAAGAAAAGAATAATGATGAAAATGTAGCGGTAAATAATTCAATTGATGATGATGAAATTACTCGCAAAAAGATTTTAGAAGATGCTATTGATTATACAATTGAAACGAAAATTACTAACAAATTAGAATATATAGAAACAAATAAAGAATATGTAACAGTAGAATTGCTATTTAAGAACTTTATAGAAAATTCAAGAGCAGAAGGTAAAGAATACTTAATGGACATTTTAGCTAAAAATTATATAGAAATGTACAATGTTACTAGTGAAAATATATTAGAAAAAACCAATGTAAGTGGTAAAGTAAATGATTTTCAATATCATAAAATTGTAGTAACAGAAATGACAAAATGTAGATTAGATAGTGATTATACTGCATATCTAGTTACTGGAAAATATAGAATAACAGATCAATCAGGAAGATATAACTTAAAATTATTAATTATTCTAAATTCAGCAGATAAAACATATAGTATATATCCACAACAATTTCTAAATGATTATAGATATGCAAATCTAAAACTTGGAGATAATTTTGCAATTAATAACTACACAATTGAAAAAAATGAAAATAATACTTTTAAATATATAACAAAAACAAGTTCAGAACTTGCAGATAAGTTTTTCAATGACTACAAAGAATTGTTACAATATTATCCTGATATTGCATATGAAAAAATAAATACAGATTATATGTTAAAGAGATTTAATAATAAAAATGAATTTTTTAAGTATTTAGAAAATGCTAAATCAATTATTGGAACTGCAACTATTAATAAATATAAGTTAGAAAATAGTAATAGTAATTGCGTAGATTATATATGTGCAGATCAATATGATAATATATACATATTTAGAATTCAAAAAGGAAATTCGTGCAATTATGAAGTATTTTTAGATGATTATACAATTAGACCTAATTATGAAACAATAGGGTATAATTCTCTTACGGAATACCAAAAAGCAAAAGAAAATGTAAAAATATTTGAAACTATGCTTAATAATAGAAATTATTCGGCAATATATAATGTTTTAGATAACACATTTAAAGCGAATAATTATCCTACTGTAGAGAAATTAAGAAATTATTTAGAAAATAATATATATGAAATAAACAAAGTTGATATAACTGACTTTGATATGGATGATAGTGATTTTTATGTTTATGAATGTGAATTACAAAACAGATCAAATACTAACGAAAAGAAAAATATGACTGTTGTGATTAAGTTGGGTGAAGGAACTGATTTTACAATGTCATTTAGCTTTAATTAAAAATTATATTAATTACAACAAATAGAAAGGATAACAAATGGGAGTTAAAGAATTTTTAGATACAGCAAAAGATATAAAAGGTGCTATTCAAGATCCAAAAGGAACAATTTCTGCTGCATTAAAAGCAAAACTAATGCCATATATAGTAGGAGGTGCTTGTATCATACTATTAATTGGAATGATTGCAGCACTAGTTGTTGGAATATTTGAAAGCGTTGCAGGAGAAGTTGAAGAGCAAAATTCAAATTCTGGAATGGATGTTTTTTCTTCTGGAGCATGGGAACAGCTTATTTTATTTAACAGATTATTTGAAGATTCATCATTAGTTTATAGTATGGAACGAAAAGTTAATGCTGCCGGAGAAGAATGCTATGAAGTAAAACCAGATGGTGGTGGAGGATCTGCAGTTGGATTTGGAGTTGATATAGCAACATGGGGAAGTGAATTGAGAGCAGCAGGTTATAGTACAAGTATTGGATCACTAATTCCTTGTTCTGTAGTTGATAGAATAGAAGATAGAGAATTAAGAGACCTTTATGATAGTATAACAGCATTAGAACAGTCAAACGGCATATCTTTAACTATATTTCAAGAACTTGCATTAACTTCTAGATGTTACAATTACGGTTTTGCAGGAGGAACAAGTAACGGAAGTTGGTTTATCTATCCATCAAACTTAACTTTCGTTCAAGCATATAAACAATATTATGATAATGACAGAGATACACATTATGGCGATTGGGAAAAAACAGATTTTAATCATAGTTTATATACACAATATATGACTGCATTAAGATATACAAGTGGAGGACAACCACCAGGATGGGTTACAAGGCGTCAAGATGAGTGGTGTTTGTTTCAAACTGGATATTTTGGATATGGATTACATAACGGATCTGTAGGATTTGATGAATATTGTATATTAAGCATGTCATCTGGTGAAGGAACAGGATATTGGTGGCCAATTGGAAGTGATACTACAGAAACCAAAAATGGGGTAGAATTTGCAAAAGGAACTCCTTCTACAATCGGTATTTCAAGAGCAGGTGGCTTTTCAGGATCTGCATATGTAGGAGATTCAGGATCTACTCATATAATTCACGAAACAGGAACTGCGATAGATATTCCAGGAACAGAGGGAGTTACAAATGTAATTGCAATTGCAAATGGAACAGTTACACGTGTAGATAATTTCGTCTCAAATGGAGACATTGGTACTAGTGCAAGTCAGAATTATGGAATGCGGAAACACTGTTTGGATAGACTACGGAAATGGTATTAAAGGTGTATGTTACCATTTATATAAAGATTCAATGAAAGTAAGCGTTGGAGATAAAGTAGAATATGGTCAAGTTATAGCAAAACTAGGACATACAGGAGATAGTACTGGACCACATTTACATTTCTTCATACTAAAAGATGATAATTATGTTGATTCTACATTATATGTAAATCCTAAAGATCCACGACCAACAGCAAGTGGTACAACAGATTACTCATTTAATGGTAATGATTATAGTGTTTTAGAAAATGTAAATAATGTAAAATCAACTATTGATAGCAAAGGATATTGCCAAGATGTAAGTGGCCATACAGATGCATGTTTAGGATTTGCTTATGTATATGCAGATGCAGTAACAACAGGAGATACATCTAACATAAAATCATCATCAAGTGTTCAAAGCGGAGTTAGAAATAATGGTGATATAACAGGAAAATATAGTACAAGAATAGTTAAAGAATCTAAGAGTGAAATAGTAAAATTAATATATGATCAATTAAATAGTGGAAAATCATGTGTTATGAAAGTTGTAGGATCATATAATAATAGTAATCCTGCAAGTCCTAGAAGTAGACACTATGTAGCAGCAATAGGATATAAAAAGGGAGTTGACAGGAACTCAATTAAGGACACAGATTTATTATTACTAGATACATGGGACGGAAAAATAAAACCAGTTGTAACAGAATATACTTCAGGAAGATATTTGCTAGATGGAAGAAAAGCTAGTTATGGATATTCAGAAGCTTATGAAATATTTATATCTAACTAGTATATTACTTTATTAGAAAGGAAAAAATGTAATGAAAAAAAGCCAGAAAAAGATTTTAATACTATTATTGGCAGTTATTATAACGATACTAGTTATATTAGCATTACTAACTTCTATTAAAAAGAAAAGTAACGACGCAAATACTGTAAATGATCCAAATGACGTAAATCAATTGGAAGAAGACTTTTCAGACATAAAAACAGAAGAAGTTGGAGGAGAGGCATTTAATGCACAGAATCTCCCACAAAATAATCAAATAGTAAATGTTTCGGGAAAATTGAATTATTTTAAGATTAAATCAATATTAGAAAATTATATTAGTATAACAGGAAGTAGAGATCAAAGAGTATTAGAAATATTATCTGCAAGATATGTAAGCGAATATAACGTAAATGCAAATAATGTATTTAATAAATTGAATATTAAACAATTGCAAAATCCAAAACAATATTATAGGGTAGTAGCAAATGAAATCTTAACAGCCAAAATAGATAGTAATACTAATATATATATCGTAAGTGGAAATTATAGAATAATGGGAAATGATAATGGTGATTCTATAAAAATTATGATTGAAACAAATGAAATAGATAAAACGTATGCAATATATCCAGAAGAATATATTAATAGCAATGGATTTGGAAATATTAGAATAAATGATTATATTAATTTTGAAAAAGAAGATATAAATAAAAATTCTTATAATCAATTTACAAATAAAACAATCACAGACAAAGAAATGGTTTCAGAATATTTTAATCAATTTAGGGAATTAATAAATTATTATCCAGATTTAGCTTATGAGAAACTAAATAAAGAATATGCATCTAAAAGATTTGGCAACCAAAATGAATTTCTAAAATATAGGGAACAAAATAGATTTAGATTTGCACTTATGGATATAAACGAATATAAATCTGAAAAAGAAACTGACTATACAGATTATATTTGTACTGATTATTATAATAATATATATATTTTTAGACAATCAGAATGGATGACTAATTATAGTGTTTTACTAGATGATTATACAATTATGCCAAATTATGAAAAGAAAGAATATAATTCTCTTACAGATTATCAAAAAGCAAAAGAAAATGTAAAAATATTTGAAAATATGCTTAATAACAAAGATTATTTAGCAATATATAATATTTTAGATAATACATTTAAAGGAAATAATTATAGTAATGTTGATAAGCTTAGAGAAGTTTTAAATAATAATGTATATAGAACAAATGGTGTTAATATAACTGATTTTGATTTGGATGATAGTAATTATTATGTTTTTAAATGCGAATTAGAAAATAAAGAAAACAGTAATGAAAAGAAGAATATGACAATAATAATAGGATTGGGAGAAGAAACGAATTTTACAATGTCATTTAGTTTTAATTAATATAAATAAAAAAACAAGTCCCCTTTTTACGGGGGGCTTGCTTTAGAAGGCCGTGAGCCCAAGTACGATGATGGCGATTACGATGATGAGAACGAAAATGATGATGACGCCTTCGATGATCGGCCACAGGGCTCGAATGACTAAGCATGCAATGATGATGAGAACGATGATCACGAGGATCTCGATGATATCTTTTTTGTATGCCCGCATAAAAATACCTCCTTATAATGTTGATAATATAATTATACCATAAAAAACACATAAAAGCAAAAAAATATGCAGTAATGCATATTTTTTTTGGAGGCGAGTGTGGGAGTCGGACCCACCAATCAGAGTTTTGCAGACTCGTGCCTTACCGCTTGGCTAACTCGCCATATAAAATAATGGAGCGGGAAACGGGGCTCAAACCCGCGACCTCTGCCTTGGCAAGGCAGCGCTCTATCAACTGAGCTATTCCCGCACGACTTAAAGTAACAGTAATATAATAGCAAAGTTTTTCTATTTCGTCAAGATCTATTTTTTAATTTGATATAGAAATTAAAAAATCTAGCACATAATCAAATAATCCTTTTTTATCTATTTTTTCACATGTGATTATAGGTATTTGTGATATTATATTATCCGAATAGCAAATTATTACTTTTCCAACCTGAAAATCTTTTTCAATAGGAGCTTTTAAATTTAAAACACATATAATATCTATAGTAATTTTATCATCAGTACCTTTTTTTATAGGATAATTTTCTAAAGTATATGAATCTAATTTTAAATTTATGTCAGTATTAATAGCTTTTTTTACATTTATTCTTTTTAAATTAATATTTAACCAATTTTTAAATTCTTCTTCAATTTTTTCTTTTATATCAATGCTTTCAAAGTTTTTAAAAGTATATTCTATCAATTTTATACTATCAGATGCTCTTGCTTGTTTTGTGTCTGCCCCTAAGACTACACAGATTATATCTAAATCATTTCTTTTTATGGCGGTAATTAAACATCGACCAGCTGCATTTGTAAATCCTGTTTTAACACCATATATACCAGATAAATTACCTAATAGTTCATTTGTGTTAGAAATAGCCATAGGAGAGCCGTTTAATGATATAGTATAATTTTTTGTTTTAACAATTTCACAAAATTTTTTATTATTTAATGCATAATTGGTTAATAGAGCTAATTCATAAGCATTAGTATAATGATTTTCTGAATCAAGCCCATGTGGTGATTCAAAATTTGTGTGGGACAAACCCAATTCTTTAGCCTTTTTATTCATCAAATTTACAAAATTTTCTGTATTACCACATACATATTCAGCAAGTGCAATTGCAGCATCATTTCCAGACCTTAGCATTAATCCATATAATAAATCATTAACAGATATTTTATCATGTGTTTTAAGTTTTAGCTTAGAACCACTTACAAAAGCAGCAGTAGAGGAAACTTCTACAATATCATTTAAATTTGAATTTTCTAACACTATAATAGCAGTCATAATCTTAGTAGTAGAAGCCATTTTAGCTTTTTTAAATTCATTTTTTCCATATAATATTTTATTAGTATTTCTATCTATTACAATTGCATATTTTGAATTTATATTAGGAATATCATTATTTACAGAAGAGGCTGTTTGTATAATTTTGCTCAAATCTCCTAGAGTTTCAACACTTTTGTCCTCATCATCTGCAAAAGATATATTAGTATAAAAAAATAGTAATAAAATTATAATAAAAAGAAATTT
>JAEEGL016350080.1_pt1 | contig 18661 bp, 16 predicted proteins | sample 9134231 | NCBI WGS metagenome assembly JAEEGL01 (sample SAMN16246548, study PRJNA631951) | gut metagenome | biome: gut microbiome; feature: rumen; material: fiber-attached | host: Bos | place: Iran: Karaj | collected 2018-10 | reverse complement strand
TAGTATCTACAATACCAAATACTGGAATATGAAGTTTACGAGCTTCACGAATAGCAATTTCTTCTTTAGATGGATCTACAATATATAGAGCATCTGGAAGTTTATGCATTTCACGAATACCACATAAAATCTTATCTAATTTTTCATATTCTTTCTTAAGTCCAATAACTTCTTTCTTTGGAAGTAAATCGAATGTACCATCTTTTTCCATCTTTTCAATTTCTTCCATACGTTTAACACGGTTTCTAATTGTTCTAAAGTTTGTTAAAGTTCCTCCAAGCCATCTTTCAGTTACATAATATGAACCTGAACGAATTGCTTCTTCTTTGATAGCTTCTTGAGCTTGCTTTCTTGTACCAACAAATAATGTTTTACCACCATTTGCAGCTATTTTATTTAAAGCAGCATAAGCCTCTTCAATTTTCTTTGCAGTTGTTTGTAAATCGATAATATAAATGTCATCTCTAGATGTAAAGATGTATTCTTTCATCTTTGGATTCCATCTTTTAGTTTGATGTCCAAAATGAACACCAGCTTCAAGTAAATAACTCATTGACACTACAGCCATTTAAAATTCCTCCTTTTGTTATTTCCTCCAACATTTCTACTTTAAACACCACCATACGGCACTAGGCATTTAAATCCATGTTGTGTGTTTTTGAAAAAGCCAAATGTATTATATCATTAAATATAGACATTTGGCAATAATTATTTTATGTTTTAACAATAGTTTTTATTTAAATTCTTTTGACTTTTCAATAAAATCTATAACCGAAATATATGGTACTATCTCATAATTGTAATAATTAAAATAAATACCTGATTTATCTTTTTCATTTAAATATTTATCATATTTATAATATAAATCATACAAATTAGAAGTCCACAACAAAATTTTATTTTTTTGTAATTCATTATTATAATCTAAATATCTAAAATAAACATAATAGACTGAATTAAAAACAATGTCGGCAATTTTTTCTGGTTTTAAATTCATTTGTTCAGCATTTTTGACTGCCCACACCATATTATATATAAACCATTCTAAACTATCAAAAGAATAATTCTTATCTTTGTTTGTTATAGAATTCTTATTATATGTGTATATATATATCAAATCATCAGTATACATTGTTTTAGAACTTGATGCGTAACATAACCTATTAAAACTATTATCTTCACTACTCTTAGTATTATTAAATCTAATATTGTATTTTTCTAATAATGAGCGCTTATATACTTTGCCATGTAAACATCCTTGATGATTAAAAAAATAATAAATTCCATCCGGTGTTTCTTCTAGCATAGTTCCAACTACCATTTCAGCATCTTTATCTTTTCTAAAAACTCTCATAATATTTTCAAGTGCAAAACAATCATATAATAAATCATCACTATCAATAAACATTATATATTCACCATTTGAATGATCAATACCATATTGTCTTGCAACCCCAGGGCCACCATTATATGGTGTTCTCAAACTAATAATATTTAATCTGCCTTTAAATAAAGATATTTCTTCACTATAATCTCTTTCAGAATTATCATCCACAATATAAACGCAAAAATTATTATTATATGTTTGCATATATATACTTAATAGAGTTTTACCTATTGTATTATGGGCATTATAAGCTGGAATTATAATATCTAACATATCACTCACCCAATCCTTTCAATAGTTCAATAAAATTATCAAAAGTAATTACTGGACGTAATATATAATTTACATATTCTTCATCCGACATAAATGAATTCAAGCCATCTTTCATTAATTCTATCTGAGTTTTTTTATCAATAGGATGCATATTATATAGTTCTAATGTATGTTTTGCTAACTTAAGCATACCATTTATTTTTTCATTATCATAATATCTCAGATAATAATAATATTCCGAAACAATAGTTGAATAAGCTAATTTAGAAAAACTTTCTAAATTACAATTTCTTTTTAGCCCTTCTTCCAAAGCATAATTAATATTGTAAGCAAAACCTTCAAGACCATGCAATCGATATTGATAATTATTAGAACGTGTTATTGAATTTGTATTATTACGCCATATATACACTTTTTCCTTAATATATTTAATATCAGGATTACAAAGTAAAACTAATTGATTAAATCCATTATCTTCATTAGCTCTTGTTTCATTAAATCTAATATGATTTTTTTCTAAAAATGAGCGACGATAAATTTTTCCATGTAACCACGTAGTATCATCTAAATGATCCCTGAAAGCATCACTTGTTTCTTCAGTAAAATTGCCAATAACTAAATCACTATTATCTTTTTCAATACATTCATAAAGTGTCTTAACCGCGAAACTATCTGCAAATACATCATCCGCATCTATAAAAATAATATATTCACTATTTGAATGGTCAATACCATATTGTCTAGCAACACCAGGTCCACTATTTTGTTGAAGTCTCATTAATTTTATATTAAGAAAATGTCCAAAAAAAGATACTACTTCTGAGTAATCTTTTTCTGAACAATCATCAACAATATATACATTAATTAATTCAGTAATACTCTGATAAGCGATAGAGCAAAGAGTTTGCTCTATCGTATCATGCGCATTATAAGCTGGAATTATAACATCAATCATACTGTCCTCCAAATTATTTTACATCAAATTTTTCAACATATTTAACTAGTTCTGGTCTACCATGACTAATAACATAGCAGAAATTATCAGCAATATCTTCACGTAAATTGCGATCATTTTTAGTTATTCTAAGCGTCATTTGTTCAGTAATTCCATTACCAAGGAAAATACCCTTAGTATTATTAACTACTGTTTTATACCAAGAATCATATTCATATTTTCTTAATTTATCAACAGTATCAATAATTATATAATTAATAATACCTAAATCTTTACCTTTTTCAAGTAATGTACCTAATCTATCAGAATTTTCTTTTGAAAGTTTACTTTTAAACTTATCAAATCCAACAATAATACATAGTTTATTTACATTACTTGATACGCTATTCCTATCATAATTCTGAGAAATATATATTTGATTATTCTGTTCTACAAAACTCATTAAATTTTCAAATACAGCATCAAAATTATTATTATAAATAGTTGATGAATCACAAGAAATCGGTATATTTTCACAATTAATTATATTTATATCAAAACAATTTGAATATTCAATTTGTTTTATAAATGGTGTTAAAAATCTACCAAATAAATTTAAATCAAATGTTGTAAATAAATTAACATAATTTTGTTTCAAATCATATTTAATAGTATCCAAATTATCACGCTGAATACCAACAATAATATTACTATCTTGAGTTAAGAATGGTGCAATATCATCATATGTTACAATATTTGGAAGTGTTGGAACCGAAATAGCTCTAACACGACTATTTTCAATAAGAAGTGGTTTTACTTGTTCAATATAACTAAATATTTTATCACGTTCAGAAACCATAGCTGTTTGAAATTCATATACTTCATCAATTTTTACAATACCTCTACCAAATATATGTGAAGGCATTAGATTATTAATTTTGCCTAAAATATTAGAATAATCAGCTTGATTATTTTGTTGTAAAACATAATTTAATTTAAAGTTTTGTCTTAATTTTGAACGTAAATTATTTGGATTAGAAACTGAAATAACAAAATATATACCATATTTTGGGCCTTCTCTTGTTAATTGTATTAAAAGTTCTTCATTAGATGAATAATTCTCATTATACATATCATAATTATTAATCATAACTACAACATTAGGAACTTTTTTATCAGAATTACGAGAATGAACATTATAACTACCACCAAAATTTTTAAATAATTCTTTACGCTCATCAATCATATATAGAAGTAATTTAAATAAATTTTGTACTTTTTCATTTTCACCTGCACAGATTACATCACCAATATGAGGTATTCCTGAAAAGTTTTTTAGTGATTCAGTTCCAAAATCAAATATATAATATATTAATTCTGATGGTGTATATGAAGTAATTGAAGAATAAAGCATTGTTGTAAAGAAATTTTCTTTCCCACTTCCGGCAGAACCATAAACAAGAGCATTACCTTCTTTAGAAAGCGGTACTGTTAACAATTTTTGCATTTGATGATATGGAATATCATACTCACCAACTGGTATATCAATTATATAAGGATCTTTAAGAAAATTATATTTTCTTTTTAAGTCATTAATATTGATATATGGTGGCATCTTATCAAGCCATAATTGTTTATTTTCAATATGTTCTTCTTCTGCAAGATTATCTATATGTGCAATAATATTTTTAATTTCTTCACCATAATTAATATCATCATTATTTTTTTTAGTCGTATCTACTTTTCGTATTGGATAACCAATATTATTTACAAATTCCACATTATAATCTATTTTTTTCTTTACCTTATCTGTTGGAATATATCTTCCACCACCCCAAGCAGCTTGTCCAGAAATAAATACTTCATTATAACCAACTTGTAAATAGAAACGACCAGCATCTTTTAAGAATGCAGCATCAGGAGTTTTAATAACTTCTACACTATCGGCTTTTTCTTGTACTCTCAAACATACTCTAAATTTAGAGTTACTCCATATTTGATTATCAACAACACCACTTGGTTTTTGTGTTGATAAAATAAGATGTATACCAAGACTACGTCCAATACGTGAAATACTAATTAATTGTTGTAAAAACTCTGGTTGTTGAACTTTTAATTCAGCAAATTCATCACAAATAATAAATAAGTGTGATATTGCTTCATCAACTAAACCATCACGATATAATTGTTGATACTTATAAATATCTACAACACTATCACCAAGTTTTTCACGTACTTTACCAAATACAACCTGTCTTCTTCTTAATTCACTTTCAATAGATGCAAGTGATCTTTTAATTTCATTTTCATCAAGGTTAGTAATTGTACCTATTAAATGAGGTAACTTGATACCAGTAAATTTATTTTCAAAAATACCAGCAAGCCCGCCACCTTTATAATCTATTAAAATAAATTGTACTTCTTTTGGATGATAATTAATAGCAAGGGATAATATATATGTTGCTATACATTCTGATTTACCACTACCAGTCATACCAGCAATAAGACCATGTGGGCCATGATACTTTTCATGAAGATCAAGATATATTTTTTCTCCACCTTTACCAAGTCCAACTAAAGATTGAAGTGATAGAATTGGATTGCTTTCACGCCAACGATTTAAAATATTTAATTGTTCTATTTTTCCAACATTATACATTTCTAAGAAACCAATTTTTGTTGGTAAAGCATCTGAATCATTATCACTAAATTCAATTGGAATGTTTGCTAAAATCCTAGCATATTTATACATATCAAGTTGAGTTGTTAAATCAAGTTTAAATTTTTGAACTTGTGAATTTAATACATTTTGGAAAATTTCACAAGTATTTGTACTAACATTTATAAAGTTATCACAAATAGCTGGTAAATTATATACTTTATCATTTTGAATTAACAATCCAAATCCCATATTATTATCATTATCTAAGAACTTTTTAATAAATTCAAAATTTCTAATTGTTTGATAATTATCAGTAACAATTAAATAAAAAGGCATCTTATTATTCTTCTTATTTTCACTAGAAATACGCTGATTATATATATTATCTAAGTAATAACATATTTCACGAATTTCATCTTTAGTAGAACCATAAAAACGAATTGTCTTATCATTTGACCATGCATGTGGAAGAATTTTAATATATTCCCACTGTTTTAATTTATCCTTTTCCTCATCAGTTAAAACAACTATTTTTACATCATCATAACTATGTAATGTAATAATTTGGAAAATAATTTGATTAATAAAATATTTATTAAGATTATTTTCACCTATCGTAGCTGTTACTTTTTTATCTAAAAAATTATATATAACTGGTACATTTTCTAGAATTGGTAATTCATATCGCATTTTCGCAACTTTTTCAAGTAGCTCATCTTTTTCAAGTTGAAAATGAATTTCTGGTACTTTTATATCAATAAACATAGGTATATTTCCTATACCAATATTAATACATAAAAAATCATCATCGCCAAATTTTCTATTCCAAAATGAAACATCTCTCTTCTCAATTATTTCTTGGCAAACACTAATAGAAGGATTATTTTGAATAATTATTCTTTGTTGTGTTGCAAGATTTTCATTAATTGTTTTCATTAAATTTTCAATATATTCATTATATTGTTGTGTACGATATTTTTCATTTTTCTTTTCTTTATATTTAGTATATTTTCTAAGTATAAAAGGCCATACAAGTGTTGCCATAAGTGATAAAATACAAACTGTAAATGAGGGCCATGCACTCAAAAAATTTTTACCATTAGCAATTAAATTCTGAACAGTCATATATCCATAAATAAGTGATATAGCAGAACTTGTAACCATTGGACCAATAGTTAAAATTGCAGGCATATCTGACTTTGGTGCTTTAGCAGGTGGTGCATCTACATTTATATTTAATGGAGTAATATACTCCTTAAATCTAGGTTTTTTATGAAAATAATCATCTGGCTTATATAAACTTAAATCATCCAATTGTAAATCATCCAATTCTGCAGTGTTATCTTTATCAACTATTTTAGTTAAATTAGTCACAGATGGATTAACTCTATCATTTGGATTATTAATTATTAAAATTGGTTTTTCTTTTTCACAAACAACAATTATTTTTATTCCACAAATAAAAATTGAATCACCAGAAGTTAATGTTACTTGCTTACGAACACGAATATCATTAGCATACACTCCAAGTTTACTATTTATATCAGAGACAACAAATAATCCATTTTGAAAACTTATTTGAGCATGATTTTTTTCTATTCTAGCATCATTTATTCTTATATCACAATTCGCATCTGTACCAATTAAAACACTATTTTTGTTCATATAGTATTTTTCATTAGTAAGATCATATGTAGGAGAGCAATATAAAACTTCAATACTTTTACTTTGTTTATTTAATATTTGATAAAACTTATAATTTTCTAATTCCTTTTGTGCTACTTCGACATTATTCTCTATTATAACCGCATCTTCATTACTATTTAAGTACCATTTGCCATTAATTGCTTCAACACTAACTAATGGTTTTTCCTCACCATTTGAAATATCATTTACCCAATAAATACCATAGTATTTACTTGGTAAATTTATATTACTAATTCTTTCATTTTTAATTAATGATACTAGCATAGACACCCTCCTATTACCCCTAATTATACATAATAATTTTACTAAAAAAAAAGAAAATAATCAACCTATTTTCCAATATTATTATTATGACAATTATTTTTATATCAAATAAAATTATCATAAAACTTATAATTTTTTTATAATCACAAAAAAACCGGAATATAACATTCCGATTTTATTTAACATAAATCATATCTAAGCATGATTTGATCTAGAAGAATTTGAGCCTCTAAATCCAGCTATTGCAGAACTTGGTGCCCCAGCACGTGTCATTCCTTGAATTCTGTCTTCAGTTGTCAATGGCGTAGATGATGGTGCAGCAGTGGTTGGAGCAGGATTTTGTCCACCTTGTCGATTATTTTGATTGCTTCGTGAATTAGAGTTTGCTTGATTATCATTTGAACTTGTTTGTGTATTTGAATTCTTAAATTCAGCTATTGCAGAACTTGGTGCCCCAGCATGTTGCATTTTTTTAGCGTTTTTGTCTTTTTCTTGTTTTTTTCGTAATGCTTCTTTTAATTCTTCAGATTTTTTCCTTGCTTCATTGAATTCTTCCTGATTTTCTGGTTTTTGTGCTTTCATGTTTTCATAATTTTCATGTGCAGCAGCTATTTTTTCCTTTTTTTCTTTTTCTTCAATATAGTTTTTTACTTCCTCCGTAATATATGAATGACCACCGTTATTAGATGATTGTTCATTTTTCATTAATCCAGAAGCAACATCACCTAAAGCTAAAAAAGATACCGCTGCTTCACTAATTTTTTTATTGTTCACACCTGCATCTACAGCACTATAACCTGTTATAGTATCTGAATCAGTGACTGCATTTCCAGACATTTGTTTTATCTCATTTCCACCAGAGTTAGATGTTTTTATAGGTGTCTTTGTATTGCTTTGTGGAATAGTTGCTTCTGCATACTCTATAACTTTTTTTCTTAATTTTTGTTTGCCATCTTCACCTGTATATTCTTCAAATCTAACTCTTGTACCATCTGACATTGTTACAATAGCATTCGGATTACTAGGATCAAATATCCATATACAGTTCCATTGGCAGTTGTAGCTGTAACATAAACTTTACCATCATTTTTACGTACAGCTTTTACATCTTTAAATATTCCGTTATTTTTATTAGAAAATCCTTCAGAAGCAACAGTTTCATTTTTTTCAATTTCATCAGCATTATATTCGCTAGTAACTATTTTACCTTTGCTATTTTTTCCAATATCTACTACTGTCCCGTCTCCAAAAACAACTTGATTAGTATCTACCTCATTTATTGTAACTTTTTTAACTTCGTTAGTTTTTTTATTCCATACCTCAATAATATCATTACCATTCTTATCTTTTCCAAGATTTTTATATTCTACATTGGAAGTACTACTTGTTACTTTTGTAGTATCAATTCCCAATATTCTATTTTTTTCTTCTTCAGGCAACGTTGACTGAATTTCCGTATAATTTTGATTATTTTGATTTCGAATTAGTGGACCATCATTCAGCATTTCACCAGTTTTCCATTCACCATTTTCGGTTTCATTTTTTGGTAATGTTCTGTATTCATTTACTAATTTACCATTAACTGTTTCTTGAACGATTACACCATTTTTTACGGATTGAATATGTGTATCACCATTTGCATCACGATAATATGATATCTCAGTACCATCATCTGTCAGTGTGGTAAATCTAGTTGTGTCCGTTCCACCAGACGTTCCTACATTGCTTCGAACGCCATTATATTTTTTTCCATCAATTATTAAGCCTACTGGATCACCCTTTTCATTTTTTTGTAATTCAATAATATGGTTAAATTGAGGAATTGATGTTTCTGTTGATGAAGCGGTATTAGTTAAATTACTACTAGGTAAATCAGAAGCTTCAAATGTTTTTGTTGTCGTTCTACCATCAGCATAATGTGTTGTCAAATTTACTGTTACACCACTACAATTCGCAGCTACTTCATTTTGACCATCTAAATATAAACCATATGCTGTTTCATCAATAGTATTCATATTGTCAGTAAACCTATCTTCTCCACTTGTTAATAAACCTGATGATACATTATATTTTTGACCATCGCGGATAAATTCAACCACTTGATTATTGTTACCTAATGTTACTTCAAGATTTATAACTTCTGGTTCTTTATTTGCAAACTCACCATATCTTTTAGTAGTAGTTGGGGCATATCTACTATGTTCTCGAATCATAATATTACCGGAACCAACAATCTCTTGCCCACCATTTCCATTAGATATAACCGACATGTCGGCAACAACTTTTCCAGTGTTTCTATTGACATATTTAAAGTTTGTATTATTAGCCATATGTTTTTGTTCTGCAGAATAATTCACATAAGTCCCTGTACCTTCGCGTGAATTGGTTCCAGGTACATATTTTCCATTAGCATATACAGTAGATGCGAGAACATCTGACATCATATCAACATCTGCAACAACAACATCACTATCTACATACACCACATTGTCAAGTGGGACAGATGTATTAGCTAAAAGTTGTTCATCTGTAAGTGGAGTTTGACCTCTACTAATAGCATCGAACCCCCAAGCACTACCATTTAATGTTTTATCATAAGTTTTTGGCACATTCCATTGTGCTGGTATTCCTAACTTGTTATTATCTGAATATGTTTCTGTTTTAGTTGGAAATGACGTTTGTGATGAAGAAGTAGATGAGTTTGTCAACATAACATCATTAGAATTTAATTCTAATTCATTATGACGCCATACAGTTGTTTCAGATGTAGTTGCCGTTTGAGTAGTCGTATTTTGTGATCTTGTTGGTACTATTCTTTGTGCTGCAGTTTGAGTTACTGTTGGAATTACAGTAGAAGCCACTGGTTGTGCTGCAGTTTGAGTTACTGTTGGATTTACAGTAGGAGCCACTGGTTGTGCTGCAGTTTGATCTACTGTTGGAATTACAGTAGAAGCCACTGGTTGTGCTGCTGTTGGTTGTTCTGAAGTATTCCCATTACCTCCATAATTATTTAAAAAACTTTGCCAATCACTTTGCATAGTTCCACGATTATTTCCATTGTTCATATTTTATCCCTCATTTCAATTCTTCATTTATTATTTCCTTTACTTTTTGAAATTTAATACTTTCAAAAGCATTATTGCTTATTTTATCATTTGTAAGCCCATTACTTAATAATTCAACAGAATCATCATAAGATTTCCACCAAGAAATAATTTTACTAATGTTATTTATAATTTCAATATATGAATCATTAACTTTTCCATTAATAAACTTAGTTAAATCGTCATCACTATCAATTATACCTTTTAATACCGTATCACATTCATTTTGAAGTAAATCCTTATAGTTTTCTAAAGATTTTAAGTATTCTTTAACTATTGGATTATAAATAAATTTTTCCTCATTCATTTAAATCCACCCCATTTTAATATTTTGTTTTAGTTTTTCAATATTATTTTTTAAAGCTTCAATTTTGGCTTTATTTTCCTGTAACTTTATACTATTTTCAGGAGTTAAAGACATTTCTAAATTTATATTTTCTTTTTCTAACATTTCAACTTGATAATTTAAGTCATTAATTTTTTCAAAACTAGGAATTAACTCTTCTATTTTTTTTAATGATTTTTTTAATTCTTCCATTTGCATAGTAACATGTTCTAAATATGTACTAAATTTATTTTTTGCATTACTTTGCCATTTACTATTATCAAGTTCATATGTAATATTATTTTCAATACTACTTTCGACCGAATCAATAAAGTTAAACAAATTATTAATATTATATTGTGTATTCAAAGTATTTATTTTATTTTGCATATACCTATTCACTTACTCCAAAATTTTCTAAAATTCTTTGTTCTAATTCATTATAACTATCTAATTTTCTGATAATCTTATTCATTAATATTTTTATATTTTCCTCTTGATTTTTTAAAGTTGCTAATTTATTTAATGAAATTTCTTGTAAATAGTTTCCATTTTCACATTGCCATGTCTTTCCTATAGTACTTAAATTATCATTTAAATTAATTATATTAGAATCTATTTTCTTTAATTCATCTACTATTTTTTCTAAACTATCATTTATTTCATTATGTTTAATAACTATATTAGCCATAAAATCACCTATTAAATAACTTTCTTTAATGAATAATAATTATCAAGTTCTTTATATGCTTCAGCTATATTTATAAGAACATTTTTAATAAGGTTAACTTTATCGTTTTCCTTTTTCATATTTACGATTTCTTCATTTTGAATCATATCACATATTTTTTTTACATCTTCATCTTGAAATAATATTGGCATATTTTCAACTATTTTAGCAATCTTCATCATGCTTTCAAAAATTTCATTAGTGTTGTTTTCTATTTGATCACAAATATATTTAATTTGTTTATATTCTAAAGTATTATTTTCCATGTATAATAACGTTAAATACACAATTCAACATTGTGTATTTTCCTTTTATTAACCATTTGCAATAGTAGTATCAACACTTTTGTAATTTTGAACTACAGACATAAGATGTGAGTAGCAATTATTTGTTGCTTGATAAAATTCTGGCATTTTGTTAGCTAATCTTCCAAAACTTTCTTTGGCAGCTTGTGCTGCAGTTCCATTCCATACATCTGAATTTCCAATTTGATTAATTAAATTTGCTACATCATTTAGTAATTGTTCCATATTTGATGCCTGATTTCTTAAATTATTAGCTAATGACTCTATTTGGTCATATTGTATTCTAGTATTATTCATTTTACCCTCCTATTATGAATTAATTGCATTTGCATTATTTATGCTTGCTTCTTCGTATGCATTACTAACTTTAATTAAATAGCTACCAATTTCAGCAATTACAGTAGCAAGTTGACGCATATATGCTTCTTGTGTACTAACTGCTTGAAAATATTTTTCAGCATCTACTCCAGTCCAATAATTAGCTATTTCAGAATTAGTATTTTTAACATTATTAATTAAGTTACTATATTCTTCAGCTTTAGCAATTAATTGATTACCAATTCTTCTTGTTTCCTCATAATTAATATTTAAGTTCATTTTCTTCCTCCTCTATATTAACAATAATCTAGTACCATTTCTTATCCCCGTATTCTTAACAACCATATCATTTTCATACAGATTATTAGTTTCACGATCAAGTAGTTTCATTTCTTTTTGTAATTGTTGACCAGAAAAATCACCAATAACATCCATCATAACTTTCTTTACCGCACCAATTGTTTTACCTATCGGAATAAAAACACTATATTCGTCGCTAAGAGCTGGAACATATACTAAGACTAAAACTTTATTTTTGATTTTAGCACCCCCTAGCAAAGGCATAAGGTATAAACCTGGTATCCTATCTTATTACAATTTAATTATAATAAAATCAAGTATTTTTGTCAACAATTATACAAAAAAAGAATACTTTCGTATTCTTTATTCAACAATATATGGATCTTCTTCAGTACCAGTTCCACCAACATAATTAATTTGGCTACTTAAATTAATAACCATTCTTAAACCTGTAGTATTAGAACAATTAGAAATATCAAAACCATATCCATAAAATTTATATGCTTTATGTGTTGTATCTGCATCAGCTGTAAGTGACCATGTTCCTTTTTGTAAGGTTGCTAAATAATTGTAGTTTTCACATTGTCCATCATAAGAATATACGCAGTTCTTATCTAAACTAGCAAGCATAAACTCATTTACTTGTATTAAGCCAATAGGCTCTGCCTCTTTAGTTAAAATAGAACATTCTATACTTCCTGTATTATTAAATTCTTCTTCAGAACGTTTACCAATACATAATTTTTTAAACACTATCTTTGATTTATCTGATTCATTAAACACAGTTTCGTCAAAATATATCTTTTTAAGTCCATCATTTAAACGACTTATTTCAAAATCATTAATACCTGTATTACTTTCTCTTTGAATATTGTAGCGATCATCCCATACTTCATCAGTATAAATTATATCTTGTTCTATAATACGCATAGTATTGTCTTCATTAATACGCATTATATACCAGTTCTTACCTGCAAAAGAAATATAATTATTTATTTTTTCTCCTCTAAATATCAAACTATTACCCATTTGATATAATCCATCTGCATCAGTTACAACAGGATTATCAGTTTTAATTTTATCTACTAATTTAGTAGTTTTATAATCTTCACCACAATCTAAATTTGTACTATACAAATAGAATTCACCATTTTTTTGAACAGTAACTTCACCATTACATGTATATCCTTTTTGTAATAATTTATCAAATGATTTGATATAGCCTTCATTTACTAAAGTAGTACTACTAATATTTCTTATTTCACCATTTGCTTGTGGCAATAAATCATTATGATCATAGAAATATTTTTCAGCAGCTGTTCCTAATTTAGTTTCTAATACTTCAGGTTTAACTCTGCTTCCCTTCATACCACTAATGATAGCCATTATTATTATTAATACTATTACTGCTCCTGCACCAATAGCTATATACATAATAAGTTTTTTATTAATTCCAGATAAAAAATTCATATTTACCTCCATATCAATGTTATTATAGCAAAAATAAATTACAAAAACAAGAAAAATGAGTATACCTAAATACTCATTAATTCGTTTTCTTTTTCTTTTAATTTTTCATCAACTATTTTATTATATTTATTTATTAATTCTTGTACTTCATCAGAAGCTGATTTAATATCATCTTCAGTTAATTCTAATTTCTTAATATCATTATTAGCATCTTGTCTTAAATTACGTAATCTCACTTTACATTCTTCTGCCATAGTTCTTACTTGTTTAACATAATCTTTGCGAGTATCTTCAGTAAGAACTGGAATATTTAAAATAATTGTTTCTCCATTATTATTAGGTGTAAGTCCAACATTTGATGCATATATACCTTTTTCAATTGCACTTAAGCATGATTTATCAAATGGCTTAATACACAATTGTCTAGCTTCTGGTATTGAAATATTTGCAAGTTGTTTAAGTGGTGTATCAACTCCATAATATGAAACCATAACTCCATCTAATATTGCTGGATTAGCTCTTCCTGCTCTAACATTAGAAAATCTCTTTTCCATTGTTACAATTGCTTCTTTCATTTCTTCTTCAGTTAAAACTAAAATATCATCCATATAAATTCCTCTTTTCAATCTAAACAAATTATAATTTAATAATAAACTATTGTCAATAAAGAAAAAAATAGCACAAAGCTATTTTAAATATTCTCTTATCTTTTTAAACTCATTACCACTTTCAAGATCAGTCTCACTTAAACTTTCAAATAATCTTTTTTGTTCTTTAGAAAGTTTATCAGGAATAATTACTTTTAATACAACATACATATCTCCTTTACGACCATAATTAGCATCTGGTGCTCCTTTACCTTTTAAACGATGTTTATCACCAGTAGATGATCCTTCAGGAATTGTTAATTTAACGTTACCATAAAGTGTTGGTATTTCTTTTTTACAACCTAATACAGCTTCTGTAATTGTAAGTGGTAGCGTTAAATAAATATCATTATCATCACGTACAAAAAGTGGATGCTCTTCAACTACAAATTCTAAGTAAATATCACCATTTGGTCCGCCATTAGAACCGGCTTCACCTTTACCAGAAAGTCTTAATTGATTACCAGTTGCTACTCCAGCTGGCACTTTAACTTCAAGGGTTTTATTTACTTTTACTTTTCCTTCACCATGACATTCACTACATGTTGTTTTAAATGTTTTACCTTTTCCATGACACGTAGGACATGTTGTTTTAGTCATAAATGCTCCAAAAAGTGTTCTTTGTTCTGCAGTTACACTACCACTTCCATGGCAAGTAGAGCAAACACTTTCATCAAAGCCACCTTTACCACCACATTTATCACATGTATCCATTGTATTAACTTTTATATCTTTTTTACATCCATATATAGCTTCATCAAAAGTCAAATTGACACGCATAATGGAATCTGCACCTTTTCTAGCTCTATTTTGTGATCTTCCACCGCCAAAGAAAGAGCTACCTCCAAATAAATCTCCAAAGATATCACCAAAATCAAATCCAGAAAAGTCAAATCCGCCAGCTCCACCAGCACCCATTCCTTCAAATGCTGCATGTCCATATTGATCATATTGTTTTCTTTTATTTTCATCAGAAAGTACAGAATATGCTTCTTGTGCTTCTTTAAATTTTTCTGGAGCTTCTGGACTCTTATTTATGTCTGGATGGTATTGTTTTGCAAGTTTACGAAAAGCAGCTTTAATTTCTGCATCACTTGCATTTTTACTAACACCAAGGACGTCATAGTAATCGCGTTTTTCCATTTACATCTCACCTCATTTTTGATTATATGTTTCTTCAAATTCTTCAAGAATCTCTTCAAACATTTTTATTGCTGATAAAACAACTTTAGAATCAGTCATATCTACACCAGCAACTTTAAGTTCTTCAAGAGGTTTCATAGAACCACCTAAACTTAAAAATTTTAAATAATTTTCTTTTGCATCTTTCTTACCAGATAGTATTGCATCAACTATATAACAAGCTGCAGATAATCCTGTTGCATATTTATAAACATAAAAATTGTAATAAAAATGTGGAATTCTAGCCCATTCATATTTAATTTCTTCATCAAGATAAACACTATCTCCAAAATATTTTTGATTTATTTTATAATATAAATCGCATAATAATTCTGACGTTAATATTTCACCATTTTCAGATCTTTCATAAACGTCTTTTTCAAATTCAGCAAACATAGTTTGTCTGTAAATAGTAGCTTTAAATAAATCAAGTAAATTATTTAAAATAATTAATTTTTCAGATCTATCTTTACTATTTTTAAGCATATATTTAGCAAGCAATAGTTCATTTACAGTAGAAGCTACTTCGGCTACAAATATTTTATAATCACTATCTTGATAACTATTATTTTTTCTTGAATAATAACTATGCATTGAATGACCAAGCTCATGCGCAAGAGTTGATACATCATTTAAAGTACCTTCATAATTTAAAAGTACATATGGATATGTATCATAACATCCTCCGGAATAAGCTCCTCCACGTTTACCTTTATTATTATAAATATCTATCCATTTTTGCGAAAATGCTTGTTTTAAATCATCTATATATTTTTCCCCAAAAACACTTAAAGCATTAATAACTAAATTCTTAGCTTCATCAAAAGAATATTCTTTTGGCTTTTCATTTATAACAGAAACATAAGTATCATATAAATGTAATTCATCAAGTCCTAATATTTTAGTTTTTAATTTATAATAATTAAATAATGGTTCAAAATTATTACTAACAGTATTTATTAAATTATTATATACATCTATATTTACATCATCATTAAATAAAGATGCCTCTATGGAACTATTAAATTTTCTTATTTTCGCAATACTACTTGTTGCTTCAATATCACCTGTATAAGTAGATGTAATAGTATTTTGAAATTGTTTATATGCTTTGTATAAACATTCAAAAGCTTCTTTTCTAACTCTTCTATCATTAGATTTAATATATTTAGAATAATTACTATCAGTAAGTTCTACTAAATTATTATTTTCATCTTTAATTTGTCCATAAGTCATATCAGTATCTGTAAGAGCTTCATAAGTTTTACTTGATCTAGAAAATACTTTATCAAATCTACTTATTAATTGTTCTTCATTTTCTGATAATGTATGTGGTTTATATCTAAATACTTCTTTTAAACCAATTTCAAATTCTTTTAAACCTGGTTCTTCTTCATAATATTTTTCTATTAAACTATAATCATTTTTTAAAATAGTAGGATTAATATAAGCTGTTTTTTCACTAAAAATTTGATATAAATTAGTTACTTTACCATATAAATCTTGATAAATACTATTAGATGTATCTGAATCAAAATTTAAATGAGCATATGTATATATTTTTTCTATTTTTCTAGAAATGTCTCTTTCTAATTTTAAACATTCATATAAATTAGAACTACTATTCATTAGATTATTTTTATAATTATCTAATTTTTCTATTTCTTTAGTTATACTTTCTAAATCTTTATTAAACTCATCAATATTTTTATAAATTACACTTAAATCCCATTTATATTCATTACTTATTTCATCACGTGTTTTTTGATTCATATTATCTCCTATAATAGAGAAGTTCTAGTATTCCTAGAACTTCAATTATTTTTCTTCATATTCAGCATCTTTTACGCCATCATCTTTTTTATCATCTGATGAACTATTATTATTAGATTCTGCTTCTCTTTGTTTTGCAGCTTCTTCATATACTTTACTTGCAAAAGCCATAGCAGTTTCATTTAATTTTTCAGTTTTAGATTTAATATCATCAATATCATCTTTTTCAAGAGCAGCTTTTAAATCTTTAATTTGTTCTTCAGCTTTATCTTTGTCTTTAGAATCTATTTTATCTCCTAAATCTTTAATAGCCTTTTCTGTAGCAAAAATAGTTTGTTCAGCTTCATTTCTTGTATCTGCTTCTTGTTTTTTCTTTTCATCAGCAGCTTTATTAGCTTCTGCTTCTTTCATCATCTTATCAATTTCTTCATCAGAAAGATTAGTTGATGCAGTAATTGTAATATTGGCTTCTTTATTTGTACCCAAATCTTTTGCTTTAACATTTACGATACCATTATTATCAATATCAAATGTTACTTCAATTTGTGGTACACCACGTGGTGCTGGTGGAATATTTGTAAGTTGAAATCTACCAAGTGTCTTATTGTCAGCAGCCATTGAACGTTCACCTTGTAAGATATGGATATCAACAGCTGGTTGATTATCAGCAGCAGTTGAGAATACTTGACTCTTACTTGTTGGAATTGTTGTATTTCTTGGAATTAAAACAGTACATACATCACCCATTGTTTCAATACCAAGTGATAAAGGTGTTACATCAAGTAATACGATATCATCAACTTCACCAGTTAATACACCACCTTGAATAGCTGCACCCATAGCAACTACTTCATCAGGATTAACACCTTTTGAAGGTTCTTTTCCTAATTCTTTTTCAATTAATTCTTGTACTTTAGGAATTCTTGTAGAACCACCTACTAGTAATACTTTATTAATGTCATTTTTAGTTAAATTAGCATCTTTTAAAGCATTACGAACTGGTTCTAATGTAGAATCTAATAAGTCTTTAATTAAATCTTCAAATTTAGCTCTTGTTAAGTTAACAGATAAGTGAAGTGGACCATTATCACCTTGAGTAATAAATGGAATTGAAATTTCTGTTGAAGCCATTCCACTTAAATCTTTTTTCGCTTTTTCTGAAGCATCTTTAATTCTTTGCATTGCCATTTTATCTTTCGATAAATCAACACCATTTTCTTTTTTGAATTCATCAATTAAATAATCCATTAAACGATTATCAAAGTCATCACCACCTAGTT
>JAEEGL015930913.1_pt1 | contig 18661 bp, 16 predicted proteins | sample 9134231 | NCBI WGS metagenome assembly JAEEGL01 (sample SAMN16246548, study PRJNA631951) | gut metagenome | biome: gut microbiome; feature: rumen; material: fiber-attached | host: Bos | place: Iran: Karaj | collected 2018-10 | reverse complement strand
GATGAATGTAGCATCTGCGCCGTTAGCCGAGAAGGTCAGATCCATCCGGTTCCAATCATCTCCCCGGATCTCAAAGCTGACCGTTACCCAGCCCGATTCTTCGGTATAGAACATATTCCATGCGTGATACAGGTCCTGCGGTGCGACATATCCGAAAATCATTTTTGTCGGAATTCCCTGACTGCGCAGCATGGCCGCCGTGAGCGCTGCATAATCAAAGCAGATGCCCATGCCCGTCTCCAGGGTCTCATCTGGAACCGGGAGATAGCCGCTCTGCACAGAACCTGCTTTCTTTTTATCGTATGTGACTGTTCCGCACACCAGTTCGTAAACTGATCGGACGAATTCAAGTGGAGTCCCTGCTTCCTGCGCCAACGTTTCTGCCCGCAAGACACATTCCGACTCCCGTGTATAGGGGACGTAAGTACTTGGCCTCAGAAAAGGTTGGAATTCATCTTCCAACATTACGTTGCAAGTCAGGGAGTAGAGCTCGGCATATTTTTTGTCGACTACGTTTTCCATCACTCGGAAACGATAATTCCCGTTTCCGCACTGCAGGGGAAAAATGCCGGGTGTTCCGTCGGAAGGGAGGTTATAGTTATAGGTTTCCTCGTCCTTTACTACTTGGAACTTCAGGCGGGTGGAAGAAAACGCTGAGACCGCTACATAGCCCTGATCCAGGCAGGAGATGTCGAGCTTTACTCGCTCACCACTCATCGCGCCTTCCTCGTGAAAGGTTGCATCCATGAATTCCGGCGTCTGAATCGCTACCGCTCCTGGCAGGGGAAGGAGACCACCAAACAGCGTCGCTGCCAACAGTATCACCGTCAAAGTCTTTCGCAGTGTTCGCTTCAGCTTCTCCCACCTCCTACGCACTCACGATTATCATTATATTACCACATTCTTAATGGTGCATCAACGGTTTCTTTTCTCCTGTACCCACAGGCTTTTCCAGCATAAGGAGCTCGCCGGTCGGGGATCGCTGCGTACTGAGGACACAAAAGCCCTCCCTCCTGTAGAATGCCCGCGCCATTTGGTTTTCACTCGCAACCTGCAGGCGCAGTCTGCTGCGGCCAAGTGCTTTATAAAAGAAAATCGCCCGCGCCAATAGCTGAATACCATAGCCCTTGTTCCGGTAGCTGTCCTTCAGGTATAGCAAGCTGATCCAGCCGATACCATCCTCAGCACCGTGTTCCGGGTCCATGTCCATTAGTCCAACCGGGTTTTCCCGGTGAAAAATACGTAATACAGCACCTTCATTCTCCGCATGATGCTGTTTTGCAGATGCGTAATAGATATCTCCGTTGTATCCGCGCAAATTTCCGTGCGCTGCCCTCCATGCGTCTGCGTAACAATGCTCATAATATGTGGGGTCCTCTGCGGGGTCAAACGGTTCGTCCCGCAGATCTCCTGTGGTGCTCCAGCTGGTCCTTAGCTTTTCCGGCAGGTGTGAGTCGTCGTTTAAATATTCTGCACGAAAGCGTTCCCCATCCCAGTTCAGTTTCGTCACTGCAGTGTTCTTGAAGATTGGTACCGCCTTTATGTCTGAGATTGGTACTCCGAGAACTGCGCTCATAATGCAGCGGGTAGTTACCCCGTGGCTGACTACTACCACAGTTTTCCCATCGTTCTCCTCCGCAATCTCTGTCATGGCTTGCATGGCTCGCTCCTGTACTTCACGGTAGGTTTCCGCCCCTTCCAGGTACCAGTTGCCCGGGTCATACAGGAATCGTTCGGCCAGTTCCGGTGCTTCCCAGCTGATGTTTCCAAAGAAGCGCTGCTCCCACGGCCCGATGTTCAGTTCCCGCAGTTCCGGCCTCGTCTGAATCGGCAGTTTTTTCCATCGTGCTGCGGCTTCAGCGGTTAGGCAGGCGCGTTTAAGGTCGCTGGAATACACGGCGTCCACCGGGATATCCCGAAACCGCTGCGCCAATGCTTCAATCTGCTGCTTGCCTTTTTCTGTAACCTCGCCGTCCCAAAACCCCTGCATCATGCGGTATCGGTTTCCTTCTGCCTGCGTGTGCCGTATGAGATAAATTTCTGTCATCCCCGCGCCTCCAACGCTTGACCGCCGACGCAAGATCGCGTATAATGAAAAACACATGCGTCAGGCTGAGTTTAATCCTAATTATTATACTCACTCTTTGGACGCTGTACAAGTATCTTTTCCCGGGAGGAAACAGATCACTATGGTCAGAACGGCGGTTCTGGCGTCCGGTGACGGTGCCAGGCTCCAGGCGATACTGGACGCGGTTTTCTTCAACGAAATACCGAATTTCGAGCTGGTCGCGGTTATTTGCCCCCAGCAGGGTTCCTACGCCATGAATCGCGCACTGAATGCCGGTATCCCCGCTTATGTCGTAGATCCCGAACTCTTCCCGAACATGACCAGTCACAGCATGGCCGTCGCCAATAAGCTCAAGGACCTGGACATCGATCTGGTGATTCTCGCGGGTTATGACTGCCCGCTGGGTGTTGTGCCCTATCAGTTCAAAAACCGTATCATTGGCACCTACCCGGCGCTGTACCCGGCATTTGACGATCTCGAAAGCGGTGATCCGGTCGCCCTGGCGCTGGAAACCGGATTGAAGGTCACCGGCGCCACCGCCTACTTCTCCGACGGCGAGGGTCATGTCGGCGCGGTTATCCTGCAGCGTTCACTGGAGGTCCTCCCAGATGACAATGTTCAGACGCTTTCCACTCGCCTGATGGAGGAATGCGAGTGGCCCCTGTTGAGCGAGGCTGTCACCCTCTTCTGTGCCGGTCGGCTCTCCGTCCGCGGCAAGCGGGTCGATATCCGTCCGCTTCCCCGGGAGTAATTACTTTCTATTAAAAGTTATAATCAAGACGGCCGTCCATACGGACGGCCGTCTTTCTGTCATCTCTCAACACTCCACATTGGCCAGCTCCATCAGCCGGATCAGCACCCGAATACCCTGTGCGTACGAACGGATCGGAAGGCGCTCATCGGTGCCGTGCACCCCGGTGCGCAGCTCTTCTGCCTCCCCTATAAAAGGGCTGCAGCGAAGGCAGGTATCACAGATGCCCTCGTATCTTCGTGCGTCCGTTGCCCCTGCTGTCAGCGAAGGGACAAATTCCACTCCCTGGAAGAAAGATCCTAACGCTTCGGTCAGTTTTCGATATCCGTAGCCGTCGCTTCTGGAAACAGCTGAGGGGTCGTTTGCCTGCAGAAGGTGTAGGTGGATCCTGTCATCATCGATAACACTGCGGCAGTGTTCCAGCAAACGCTCCGTTGTCATGCCTTCGTTCAGACGGAAGTTGATTACTGCGCGCATGTTTTGCGGCAGTACGTTGCATGCAGTGCTGCCACCCTCGATGACGGTCGGCGCGATGGTGGTCATCACATAGGGGAAGAGCTCTTCCTTCTGTGCGCAGTATTCTGCAATTTCCTTTGCATTTCCGCGCACATCCCGCACCAAGCTGCGAAGTGGCTCCTCGGTAACGTGCTCAGCCAGTGCTTCGAAACACACCATCAGCGGTTCAGGCATCCGGACTTCAAAAGGATGCGTACACACGGCTGTAATCGCTCTTGCCAGATGTTCGAGCGAACTCCCGCCGTATGGCCGACTCGAGTGTCCGCCATCGCTTTCGACAAAGAGCTCCAGATCCGCATAGCCCTTCTCCATCAGGTTAACTGTCGAGATATTCAGCCTCGGCGCACCGTACGCCGCTCCATCCAGAATGACTCCGCTGCCTTCATCTAAGACAAATTCCAACCGCACGCCGCGGTTCTCCAGCGTTTCAGCAATCGCTTTTGCGCCTTGGTTCAGGGTCTCCTCATCATCGCCGAAAGCAAGGTATGCCGTTCTCCTGAAATGTTTTCCGTGCTGCAACAGATACTCCGCTGCCTCCAGAATGCCGAAGACCATCTCCTTGATGTCCAAGCTCCCCCGGCCCCAGATATATCCGCCACGAACCGTGCCGGAAAATGCGTCATAGGTCCAGTTCTGCTCAGTTCCGCACACTACCGGCACTACGTCCTGGTGCGACATATAGAGACAGGGCATCAGTGTCGGGTCCGAACCGGGAATGGTAATCAGTACCGAATGCCCAATCGTCTCGAACTTTCCGTAGCGCATCACCGCAGGAAAGCTATCCTGCATTAGTTTCTGCAGCTTCTCAAATTCTTTGAAGTCCGTTTTACTGTGATCGACGTCGTTCACCGTCCTGCAACGGATAGCCGACGCCAAGTGCTGCACTGCGGACGTCAGGTTCAAATCAGGGTAGAAGTCCTCCCCCGAAAAGCATTCAAAGACTGAGTTCATGCCGTTCTGTCCTCCAGATATCGGCTCAGAAACTCGCGTGTGCGTACGTTTGTTGGGTTTCCGAACAACTCCTGCGGACTCCCCTGCTCCAGAATCACGCCCTGGTCCATGAACACGACCCGGTCGCTGACTTCTTTGGCAAAGGCCATCTCATGCGTGACGACAACCATCGTCATTCCCTCGGCAGCCAGTTCTTTCATGACATCCAGCACCTCGCCAACGATCTCCGGGTCCAGGGCCGAGGTCGGCTCGTCAAACAACATGATTTCCGGCTCCATGCACAGTGCCCGCGCAATGGCAACACGTTGCTTCTGCCCGCCTGAGAGTCGGGTGGCATCAGCGTAAATAAAGTCTTCCAAACCTACGGCCTTCAGGTGTCGGACGGCGGTCTCCTCGGCGTTTGCTCTTGGGAGCTTCTTCACTGTCATAGGAGCGAGCGTGCAGTTGTCCAGTACGTTCCGATTGTTGAACAGGTTGAAATTCTGGAATACCATCCCGATCTTCTGCCTGAGTGTGTTCAGGTTCACCCGCAGATCCATCAGATCCTGTCCGTCGAACCAGATGCTGCCCGAGTCAGCCTCTTCCAAAAGGTTAATGCACCGTAAAAGCGTGGACTTTCCGGAGCCCGAAGCGCCGATGATACAGACGACCTCGCCCTTGCGGATTTCTAGATCAATCCCTTTCAGCACCTGCAACGCACCGAAGGATTTTTCCAGTTTTTCGATTCTCAGTACGACTTCATCCATGCGTGCCTCTCCTTCAGTTCGAGCTCGGGATGCCTTTGACCGGCATATCCAGCTTCTTGCCCAGCCACTGTAGCAGCAGCGACGACAGCCAAGTCAAAATCAGGTACAGGATGGCCGCAACGCAGTAGATCTCCAGCGAGCGAAAATAGATACCGCTGACGGATTTGGTTGCGTACATCAGATCCATTACCCCTATGACCGACAGCACGGATGAGTCCTTGATGTTGATAATAAACTCGTTGCCGATTGCCGGGATAGAGTTCTTCACTGCCTGAGGGAAGACCACTTTGACCATCGACTGCCAGTTGGTCATCCCTACCGAGCGGGCTGCCTCCATCTGCCCCCGGTCAACAGCTAGGATTCCGCCGCGAAGGACCTCGGTAAGATAGGCCGTGGAATTCAGCGCGACAGTACAGAGACCCGAGATGAAGAAGCTCCATACATTGTTGATCTCCGTCACGCTCATATTCGTCTTCTTGAACAGATTAAAGCCGAAGTAGTAAAAAATCAGCGCCTGTACCATCATTGGCGTGCCACGAATCACGAACACGTAAAGACGGGCAAAGTGGCTTGCGGCCCACTTCAGCGCCTTGACGGCGTCGTTGTCCCGCTTGTCAGGTTCCTGAATCCGCAGGAACACCAGAAAGATGGCGAGGATAAAAGCGATGCCCGTTCCCAACAGTGCGATGCGCACCGTGGTCCATACGCCGGTGAGGATGATATCCTTTCCCTTCAACGTCATGTACACCATCGACTGGCCGAAGGCCTGCGGGTTTTTTTCCAGTTCCGCGCACATCCTCACCGTGTAGACAAAGCGCAGCAGACCTCTGTCCAGCAGGACCAGCAGGCATGCCGCTGCCGTCAGGTATGATGCCCAACGGGCAGCTTGGACGGCACCAGGCTTTTTCAGAAAGGTCCCGGAATACGTTCCCCAGTGTGTAAGCTTCACGGCCAGCGCCAGTGCGCTGAAGGCCAGAAAAGCCCAGAACACTGCGAGGCACGCGACCCTGCCCGCGCTCTCTGTTGTCAGAAAGCTGAGAGGATGCGCCTGACTATACAACAGGCTAAGTCCCAGCAATGCGAGCACGCTGCCGCCGAGAAAAACATATTGGTGGTCCCGAACGAGAAATCCTTCTTTCGGCGCTTGATTCATAGCTGAACTACCTTAATTCTAGTTTTCTGATCAGATAAGGGGATCATCAGGCTGGGGCCAGCTCCGATGCGGTCTCCCACATCACATCTCTGGCTTCCTGGTCGACTGTAGCCAGCGCCTCATTCACCAGGGTCAGCAGGTCGGTGTCGTCATAGCGCAGACCCACGCAGGACCCCTTTGCCGGCAGCTCAAAGCCATCTTCCTCAGAGAAGGTAATCAGCCGGAAACCCGGGTTCGCTGCCATGTAGGCGGGAGCGTTCTCCACGTTGACCGTAATGGCATCACAGGCACCCTGCTGCAGCCGCGCGATCATATCCGGGATGCTGGAGACAGCTGTCAGGTGATTCACGCCTTCAATCTGATCGATAACGCTGTCCAGCGCGGTGTCCTTCTGACCAAGCACGCTGGCACCGCTGAAGTCCTGAATACTGGTGGCGTTTTCAAACGGCGAGCCTTCATTGACCATCATGCCATAAATGGTGGAGTGGTACGGGGTCGAGAAGTTGATGGCCTCGCGGCGTGCCGCGGTGTCCATCATGCCGGCGATGATGGCATCGATCTGTCCCTCGTTCAGTGCCGGAATCAGGCCATCCCAGTCCATTTTCACAATGACCAGCTCTAGCCCGAGGTAGTCCGCGATGATACGAGCCCACTGTACATCGTAGCCTTCGGCGTAAGCACCGGGGACGTTCTCAATGGGGACATTGGTTTCAGTGGCTTCAGCATCCTGCCAGTTGTTCGGAGCGTAGGCACACTCCATGCCGACGCGCAGTTGGCCGTTCAGATAGGCGAGTTCTTCATAGGGGGCGTTGCTCACGGGGGCAGCTTCCTCGCTGTTCTCCGCAAAAGCGGTAACAGCAAGTGCCAACAGCATTATCAAGGCCAGCAGCAGGGTGGAGATTCTTCTAACAACTCGGTTTGTCATGGTAGTTGCTCCTTTTCTGTGATTTTCATTCTCGACAGAGACGCAAAACAAAAGCCGTAAACGCGATGTAGCGTTTACGGCACATGGAATCGAAGATGGGCCGGGGCCCCGGCCTGTAACATGTACTCGATAGCGCTCCACTCACGTGACAGTCCGGCGGATCTTTTCCGACGGCCCAGCGAGAAAGCGCGCAGCTGCTTTTTCTCACTTCGGCGATGTCCCCTTTCGTCCCCTGCGAAAGCTGCTTCTAAGCAGGAGCTTACTAATGAACCTCGCGCCTCTATCTTGTTCCACAGGATATACAGAACGTTTTGATTTGTCAAGACGCTTTTTTCGATTCTTTCAATTCATGCAAGAATGACAAAACAGAGCCCGCTTTTTTGTGCTAAATCACTAAAGCGCGCTCTGTTTTGATTTATGCTTTTCGCCTAGAACAGATCAGCGAATCTTACACCGGTATAGATGGTCTCACCGTCCCGGACCTCACTGGTGACGTGATATGCCGTGTCGTCGATACTGTAGTCCTCCGGCGGCATGTTGGTGATAACCTCGTACGTATCTTCACCGCTTTCAAAGAGGACGAATACCACCTTACAGTCCCGCAGTTCATGGTTCACAAAGGCCAGCGCATCTGCCGGCTGCATCAGGCAGAGGGCGGTGGATACGCAGTCGGCATACGCAGCATCCGGACCGATGACTGTAGCGGTGGCAATGCCGCGCTGTCTCCCCTCAACTGCCGGCGTGTTGGCTGGCCAGCCGGTATTCGGGTCGATAATGTGGCACCAGCGCACTCCGTCAACTAAGCGACAGTGGTCGTAATCTCCGCTGGTGGAGAGGGCACAGTTCGCAACTGGGACCGTCATGTAGTTGATGTTGTCCCCCGGCTCACCTCGTGGCTTCCGTATGCCGAGAAAGAAGCAGTCTCCATCCGTTGGTCTTCCTTGCATCAAGCTGAGGCTGCTGCCCCCGCAGTTGAAATAACCATACTTGATGCCCCGTTCTGCCATTAGTGCAGTCACGGCGGCGGCAGCGTAGCCCTTGGCGATGCCGCCCAAATCCAACTGCGCATCAAACTGCTGCCCGTAGACGGTGACGGCGGGAATTCGTTTAGTCAGAGTCCAGGCTTCGCCATCGCCACCGGAGAGTTCCACACCGGAGAAATCCGCCAGTTGTGCGAAAGCCTCCCGATATTCGTCCTCCGGCGGGTAAGTCTGTGACAGAGGTTTTTCGCTTGCCCCCTCCACACCAGAAAAGCGCGGGGAAAAGCCCCATAGGTCCACGAGGGGGAAGACACTCGGATCATATAGCCCGCCGGTCTTCCCGTACACGGTTTTCGCGGTCCTGATCAGCTTCGCTGTGTGTTCGGAGATCTCCACACTTTCCCCCTCTCGAAGGCGGTTGAAGCGGGCGATATCTGAGTTCTCCTGGCTCACGGAAACGGCATTCTCGATCTCGGTCAGCATAGCCTTTGCTTCGTCCCATACGGCTTGGAAACGCCGTTCGACCGTCGGATCGGAAAAATCGTCCCACACGTACATGGCAGAGACGGTTCCAAAGAAGTCAGTGGTCAGCTTGGTCTTTCCGGAGAGTGATTTTTCCTCTTTCTCCGCAGATGCAGCCGGTATAAGCAAGGCCGGCAACAGTACCGCCGTGAGAAAAAGGCAAAAGCATTTCTTCATGTTTCTCAAGCTGTATAGGCGCAGAAGAATCTTGCTGCGGCGCGGTAGCAGTTGCGCAGCAGCTGTCCAGAAAAGGTTCCATCGACTGTGGCACCAGTGTACATGATGGACGTGCCAGTGATGGTCTTGCGGCTGTAGTCGTCCATAGTGAACTCCCAGTCGCCGTCATAGTTTTTCACAAGGCCTCCGCTGAAGTCGTCATATACCTCGGGAGAATCGATGACTGTGCCGATGTAGGCATCAAAGGCCGACCGTGGGAGCATGAAAAACTCGCAGTTAGTGCCGTCGATGACAGTTTCATAGGCCAAGACCTCTCCGCTGTCGCAGTCCGCGACGATAATCACTACAAAGGGTGCCGGCTTGCTGGAGTCGTAGGGGCTGCGGTAGGCTCCGTCGTAGTTGAAGGTCTGCGCGCTCTCCACTTTCATGGCCAGCACGCGCCTGCTGTCGGCGGTGGTTCCCTCGGCGGCGAACAGCACGCTGCCGACTTTTGCTGTTTCGGCGGCTTCGCCGGTCGGGGCTGGGATATACTCCGCCGGGAAAACCCGGTTGAAGGCCTCCAGATCCTGCGCGGTGGTCTCGGCGACGATGCCGCAGGCCTGGCTGACGTAGTTGGCGGCGGTCCGGACGGCGTAGAGCACCGCCTCGCTGGTATAGCTCGCGCCGGTCACTGGTTTGACGCGCAGGTTGGGCATGGCGTATTCACCCTCGTAGCAGCCCTGCAGGTAGTCTGCGGTAATCAACTCGGGGAAACCCTCGGTCTGGGCAAAGCTGTCCAGGAGCCAGACGCCAGAAATGCTCCCATCTGGCTGTATGCGAACGCCAGCCGTGACGGTAGGGGACTGATCCAAATGCAGACCGTAGTTGCCCACGGCGCGCACAAGATAGTTGTCCCCCTGCAGTGCCACGGCCTCCACCCTGCCGAGCACACCGAAGACAGCAGCCTTTTCGTCCAGGGGCACGTCGGTCCGTTCCAATGGCTGGAAGGTCAGCTCTCCGCAGAAGGGATCTTCAAACCCTGCGTAGAGGTCCAGTTCCTTCGCCGCATCAGCAGAAGGATCATAGGGCTTTTCTGGGTCCTCCGCCGTATACCAGCCTACAAAGCGGTAGCCCGGGCAGACTGGGTCTGTGACGGAAAACGGTTCTTTTTCTGTAACGGTTACGGTTTCCGTCAGCTCGCCGCCCACGTACAGGCGGATGGTCTGCTTTGTGCCGCAGCCCGTCAGGCACAATGCCGCGATGATAACCAGCGCCAGAAGTGCCGCTCCGCGGCAGGTTTTCATCATAAGTCACTCCCCCATCAAGGAAAGGTGATTCCTTTACTCCGTCGGGTCAAAGAACGCGTAGTTCTCCGGACGCATCTTGTAGGTCGACCAGGTCTCGACATTGCTGCTGTCTCCGTCAGCCGTACCCATGATGAGCGCGCAGACAAACACGCAGTTGTGCAGCACGTCATAAGTCATGCTGGCATCTTCCATCTTGGTGCCGTAGGCGTCATACAGCGACCAGGCACGTTTCATATCCGGTGTGACATAGTGGTTGGCGTTGACCAACGGCATGCCAAAACTGATGGGCTGGCCGGACATGGCTGCGCCGATGCCAGCTTCGACACCTGCTGCATCGGGATACTCAATGATACCCTTTCCGTCTTCCTGGCGGAGCAGGTTATCGCCGGTGACAGTGGCGTAGTAGTGCACACCATAGCCTTTGGCGGCGGCCGCAACGTTCAGCAGGCCACAGGCGATACCGGTGTTCAGGTAAGCGTAGGGATGCCAGATGTACATCGGGTCACTGACCCCGTAGGAGTCCTTCTTGGGGATAACCTGGCCATCTTCGTACCAGACCATGCCCCCGACACCCTGGGTGGTCTCACGGAAAATACTGTCGGCCAGGACGATGATGGAGACGGTGCCGTCGGACAGGGTCTTGCTGCCATCAATGTACGCATTGTTGCCGAAGATACCAAGCTGCTCGTCCACATCACGGACAACGATGAAGTAGTAGTCTGTCCAGTGGTGAGCGGTTGGCGCCAGACAGGCGAAGTCAAGGATCTCGGTCAGCTCCTCATCAGTCGGCGCATTCTCAATACCGGTCTTGAAGAAGCCCTGGTCATACTGGCCATTGTCATCCTCGATGGTCATAAAGGCGTAGCTCTCCTTGTACCACTTCAGGAACTCGTTCGGGTCCATCGGGGCGTTGGCCAGTTCTTCGATCTGAGCTTCCTTCTCTGCGATCAGCGCGTCTTTCTCCGCAATCGCAGCATTCGCTGTTTCGAGCTGTGCCTTCAGTTCGCTGCTGCCGCAACCCGTCAACATGGGCACTACCATGAGTACGACCAACAGCAGAGCAATGATGCGTTTTTTCATGTTTTCTCCTCCTCATTTTTCTTGTATTGCTTTTGGCGCGCTGCATCATGCGCGTCTTTTAGCCGTTATCAGGGCGCCGTGTCTGAAAGCGCGTCGCCTGCGTTGAGCTTCGCGATGCACCGGTCAGCCCAGCGAATGTATGCTTCACAGGTCTCGGCGCAGTAGTCCGCACACATGTCCCAGTATGGGTAGTGTGCATCCTGTCGGTGCAGGTTCTTGATGTGGTCCCACTCCCGTGTCACTTCTTTCCGTGACTCCATAGCCAAATCGCGAAAACGCCGGAGGGATTCCAGAAGTTCATCCTGGGGAATGTCAGCGGAGAAGTAAACCTTTACCAGAAAAGGCAGCCTCTGCCGGAAGTGAATGCTCTCGTCCATGTCCAACAGCCACTCGCGTAAGGCATGGCGGCCTGCCTCGGTGGCGAAATAAATATTCTTACTGGGGCGCACCGTCTGCTCTTCGCGGCGCATGCCGATCAGTCCGTCAGCGCTCAGATGCTTCAGTTCCAGATAGACCTGGCTCTTTTGTGCATAGACCAGCCCCTTCAGACTGTCTTCGAAGCGCTTCAGGATGTCGTAGCCGGACATCTCCCGGTAGCAGATCAGGCCGAGAATGGCATAACGGAGCATCAGATCCTCCTTAAATAGTATAAAAAATGAATAGTATAATTTTAGACTATAATTATTATAGCAAAACAGAGTTAAAAGTCAAGCCGGGTACTGTATTTGAGACAGAAAAACCACCCTCTCGGGTGGTGAATTATTTCTGTTCTATTGTATGCGTGTTAGTTGTTCCATAATTTTGGCTGCTCCGTCTTCTTCATTGCTGTCCGTGACAATGTCCGCCATTTGCTTCACAACCTCTTCGGCGTTGCCCATTGCCACCGCAATACCTGCCGTCTGTAGCATCCCCAAATCGTTGCCGTTGTCCCCGATGGCCAGAATCTGCTCCCTGTGAATATGCATCCGCTCCGCCAGGGCATTCAGCGCAAACCCCTTGTCAGCCAGCAGGGCACCGACTTCCACGTCTGCCTTTCCAGTCAGCACAGTCCGAACTTTCCACTGGCTCCGAATCTGTTTGCTCAGTTTGTCGCGCTCTTTCCAGTCGTGAGCGATGAACCAGATATTCTCCACCCCGTTCACCGCGTTTCGAATCAGTCCGTTCATGTCGTCGATAACCCTTCTGCTCCTCCGGATATATGCTTCAATCGGCAGATTGTGAACCAACCGGAGATGCCGGTCAAAGGGTTCCAACTCGCAGTACCCAATACCGTCCAGGAATGCAGCATAGACCAGATCCAGTTCCCGCGGAACTGCAATAATCTCCAGTGCAGTCTCCGGGTCCAGGTTGGCGGAGCGCAGGGTGCTCCGGTCACTCAGGTTCGTCGTTACTGCACCGTTAGAAGTGATGACGTACTGGAGTCCCTGAACATCTAGGAGTTCTTCCGGAACTCCGTAAAACGGTCGGCCCGTGACCAGAACCACAGCCACGCCCGCCGCCGCTGCCGCTTCCATGGCGGCTTTGGTGCGGTCGGTCAGTTTCTTCTCCCGGGTCAGGATGGTCCCGTCAATATCCAACGCCAGCAGCCGAATCTTTTTCATGGCTCCTCTCCTCTTTCTCACTTGCCGTATGTAAGTACGAGGGCAAGAAATCTGATTCGTCGGGTTATTCTTCCACAGCGCTTCTTCTCAGCTGTTTGAGGATACCGCGGAGCACCGAGCATGCTGTCATTACAAAAAAGCGAGAGGAGAGATCAACCCCCAGCTCATGCCGGACCTCCCGCTCTTCTCCATTTTTGGGATACTTCACCAGGATATTCTCTTCTGTAATACGGATTTCAGTGCAGCGATACTTTTTATATCCGATGAACATCAGGACCCGGAGCCAAAACATGGGCGCCGCGTAATAGTAGCTGAGATACAGGAAATACGCCAGCAGCGTGAAAATCGGTATGACCTGAAAGAATACTTCGATTTCCATTCCCCTTCTCTCCTTCCACTTCTATTGTTTTTGGAAAAGCAGAGATCTGCTACCTAAGCCGCTGCTCAGTAACCCCAGCTGACCAGTTCCCACTCGCCTTCCGTGGTCTCGCCCAGCCACCACTGCCAGTTGGTATATTCCGTATCGGGCTCCCAGGCGCCAACCGATTCTTTCGGTGAATGGAAGTCGCTTATAAATTCGGCACATCTGGTGAAGCTGCTGCCGTTAACGAGGCTGTTGAGCCATTCCAGGTTCTCCTCGCTGCAGCTTTCATCCCCGGCATAGCGGATGCTGTGGAGCTCGCAGCCACTCCACGTGTCAAATTCTTCGCGGATTACTTCCACAGCTCGGTCCAGCTCTCTGGCAGTAAAGAACGCAGAGCCTTCGAATTCCAGCGACACTTCTTCCGTCATCCCTTCCGAGGTACCCAAACCCAACTTGTTCCAGGTCTCCGGGCTGATGTTCTTCAGCGAGTCAACGACCACAACGCAGTCGGGACGCACGTTCTGCATTACTGCAAGCATCTGTGCCTGCGGGAGTGCTACACAGCCGCCGGTATAAGGCTTTATCGCCCCGAAGCAGTGCAGGAAAATGGCGGAGCCCAAGCCTGGCGTGCATGCCTCGTTATAGCTGATGTTCAGGCAGTACTGATATTCCTGAGCGTACTCTACGATGTGCTCGCTGTCGTCCGTATTCAGGTCCGGCAGGTCCCTGATACTGACCATCTCGTTGTATCCATACCCGTCGCGCTGGTCGCCGGACCAGTAATCATCCTCTGTGACCTGCTGATACGGGATCGCGCAGCCCGGGTCTTCGGCAATTCCAAATGCGGCGTTGAACGAGAATGTACCGACCGGTGTCATACCGTCGCCCTCCTTCGTTTTCCCGAGACCGTACTTCCCGATGAAGCCAGGAGTGGTTATGATTAGCTTCCAGTTTCCATTTTCGTCTTTCTCATGCATCGAAACGTACGCCGTCGTTTGCCCGACGCCAGCCACAACAAAAAGCTGTTCAGCATCCTGTGCCTGCTTTAGTGCGCTGACCCATTCGGGGGAATCTTCAGGCTCTGCATCAGCGCATGCGACGGCGGCAAAGGCGGCGCACAGGATCAGAGCAAGAAGGAGAGAGATGAGCTTCTTCATGGGAGTACACTTCCTTTTATCCTTTATTTTTTCGTTTGGCATGTCTGTGTTTTTTCGTCGTTGTCTGTTTACTGATGATCAGAATCGCAACGCCCAATACTGCTGCAGCCAGGCTGAAACCGACTGCCAGTTTCAGGTGGATGTCGCTGCTGCTTTTCCTCGTGTTCTCTGTCTGGATCGGTACAATAGCAGGTGCAGGGGAGGTGTCTGTACCGTCATCCAGTACGATGGTACCCTCCGGTATCTTCCCGGTCTCCAGGTCTGAAACTTCCTCCTGTGTTACATCGGTATCCCTGCCGGCATCCGCCTCCTGAATTGGCGGAGGAACCGGTGTGGGGCTTGGAGTCGGTGTAGGGGCTGGTGTTGGTGTTGGGCTGGGGGACGGCGGTGCATTCGGGTCTGGCCGAACATGCACAGTGGCGAATTTGGTACGAACAGCACCGCTGTTGTTACTGTACTCGCAGCAAACGCGCCAGTTGTTCATTGCGTAGGGAATGTTCTTGAGGACTACATTGCTGTACATACCGCTCTCTACAACCAGTTCGGGGAAGGTCTCCGCCAACTCCGGGTCGTCAAAGCGGTAGTCTATTTCCCCGTTCGGACTGACAAAATGCCACACCGCCCAGATTGCGTTGGTATGCCTGGCGATGAACACACACTCGCCGCCCGCGTCAACGGTCTCGTCAAGCGGGTCTTTGGTGACGGTCGGTTTCGGCTCGGCATCCGGGTCCGGGGCCTCTCCATTTTCCGAAGCGCTCTGTTTTCCTGCTTCCGAAACCTGCACTTCCGCGGTTGCTATGCATGGCAGAGTGCACAGCAGTGCAAGAAACAGCATAACGGAAAAGATCTTTTCCCAATAACGGTTCATATTATCTCCTCTCCTATTGCATGGCCACTTCCCGGATAATGCGCTTCATGTCGTCCATGTGCAGCATCATGTCCTGGAACAGCGCCAGCTGGGCCTGTGCCCGACGCAGGTTTTGTTCTGGATACTCGATACGGAAGTATTTATCCCCGATCAGGTAATCTCCCAGAAACCGCGACGCCAGCTCCAGTGTGATGACGGCAGCACCAATGGGCAGTGACTCAAGCTCTGCCGGCGTCAGCACATCCCGCACCTCGGCGAGATAGCCTTCGGTATAGGCCTTCATCAGTGCCAGATCAAGCGCCATCCCCTCCGGCTGATCCTCCTCCGCTGTGCAGGCTGCAAAGCGGATCGTATCGCCAAAGTCGTAACAGGCCAGTCCCGGCATACAGGTGTCCAGATCGATGATCACCAACGGGTCCAGGGTATCCTTGTCGAACAGAATGTTGTTCGTTTTCGTGTCGTTATGCGTCACACGGATGGGAAGCCAGTTCTCGTCGATTGCCCGGCACAGCGTCTCTCCGAATTCCCGGTACTTTCGGATCAGCTCAATTTCCGCAGCTGCATTCTTATTTCTTCCCATTGGATCCTGATCCACGATGTCGATGAAAGTCTGCATGCGAAAGCGCGTATCATGGAAATGTGGAATCGATTCAATCAGTGACGCGGCATCAAAATCCTGCAGCTGACGAAGGAATTTGCCGAATGCCTTCCCGCTCATGCGCAGAACTTCCGGGTTGCCTTCTGCGGTTTCAAAGCTGGTGGAGTACTCGATGAAGTTGTATACTCGCCAGAATTCCACGTTCTCGTCCTGAAAGTCTATGTCATCTCCGTTTACGGCAACGCCGTTTTTCAGCACGACATAGTTTTTTCGGTCCTCCGTGTGCCGAAAGTGCAGTCTGCGTCGCTTCTCCATGGTCCTTTCCTGGGATCGGATGTGCTCAGTAATCCGCTCGATATTGCGCATCATACCGACTGGCTCCCGGAAAACATAGGTGTTGATCTTCTGGACCAGCAGCTGCGTCACTTCTTTCCCGTTATATACGGCAACATAATAGGCTGTGTTGATATGCCCTGCCGGAATCCATCGGTAGATGATGATCTCTCCCGGGATGCGAAACTGCTGGCAGATATAGCTGAGTTTTTCCTGAATCGCGTCTGTCTGCTTTTCCATATCAAATGATTCTCCGTCTTTTTTCATTGTTCATATGCGACGCCGCGACTTTCAGCCGTACCCGGTGCGCCGGAGTATTATATCCGAAAACCGTGGGTTTTTCCACTGTTATTTTGCGTATTCTGCCGCGTCCGCTTTCATGACTTTCCGCAGGAAGATCAGGGTGCCGATCATCAGCAGCACGGCGATCGGCAGCGCAATCATAGCTTTGGGAACCAGGCCCGCAATGATGTACGCCACGAAGCTTACCCCGGCAACCGTCATCGCATACGGCAGCTGTGTGGAAACATGTGTCACATGGTCACACTGCGCGCCGGCACTTGCCATGATCGTCGTGTCGGAAATCGGCGAGCAGTGGTCTCCGCATACTGCGCCAGCCATGCATGCAGAAACACACACCACGCCAAGCGGATCCGTCAAGGGAAACACCCCCAGGGTGATTGGAATCAAGATCCCGAAAGTACCCCAACTTGTTCCCGTGGAGAATGAGAGAAAACAGGCAATCAGGAAGACAATCGCCGGCAGGAAAGACTGAAAACCGCTCGCCGAGCTTTTCACGAATTCCTCCACATACTGTTTGGCCCCCAGACTGTCGGTCATCGCCTTCAGACTCCACGCGAAGGTCAGGATCAGGATCGCCGGAACCATAGATTTGAATCCTTCCGGGATGCATGCCGTAATTTCCTCAAATGACAGCACCTTGCGCAACAGGTAATAAAGGCCGGTGAACACCAGTGTCACGGCAGAGCCCAGCATCAGGCCTACCGAGGCGTCCGAGTTGGAGAAGGAATCGACGAAGCTCTCACCACTGAAGAAACCTCCCGAATAGATCATACCGATCACACAGGCAGCGATCAGCACTACGATGGGCAAGATCAGATCCGCAACCTTTCCCTTCGGGTTGCCGTTTTCCCCCGCCGCTTCCACCATGCTCTTCATGCCGGAGAAGATGTCGCCCTCCTCTTTTGCGTGTCGTTCATGCCTTGCCATCGGGCCAAAGTCCATGCCGGTAAAAGCCAGGAACAGCATCATGATTATGGTCAAAATCGCGTAGAAGTTGAAGGGAATCGCCTTGATGAAAAGAGCCAGCCCATTTCCGTCCTCCACATATGAGGAGACCGCCGCAGCCCATGAGGAGACTGGTGCAATGATGCAGACCGGTGCTGCTGTCGCGTCGATCAGATAGGCGAGTTTTGCTCTGGATATTTTGCTTTTGTCGCTCACCGGCCGCATCACCGAGCCGACAGTCAGGCAGTTGAAATAGTCGTCAATAAAAATCAGGACACCCAGTGCTATTGTAGCCAGCTGAGCTCCGGCCCGCGTTTTGATGTGTTCGGAAGCCCATCGGCCGAACGCCGCCGAACCGCCCGCTTTGTTCATCAGCATCACCATGATGCCCAACACCACGAGAAAGATCAGAATGCCAACGTTGTAGGGATCCGCTACAGAAGCCACAATCCCGTCACAGAAGGTGTGGATCAGCGTTTTCTCAAAGTTGAAGTTGGAGTACAGCAGGCCCCCGAAAAGGATGCCGACAAAGAGCGCGGTATAGACCTCTTTGGTGATGAGCGCCAACGCAATGGCAATGATAGGCGGCAACAGTGACCAGAAGGTCATATAAAAACGCGATGTCTCCTCTGCCGCTTCCTCGCTCTCCGCGAGCGCCGTGGCGGCAAACAAACTCAGCATCACGGCAACTGCGAGAAGGCTGAATATAATCCGTCGTAGTTGTTTCTTATTCATATGATGTTCTCCTTTTGGGAAATATGAGAACGGTCCACGGGATCGTTTTTGCCATTATAGCAGACCGACCTCCCCACAGCAAGAAAGAAAAGAACAAACGTCTGAAAAGAGGGCTCCTGCCCGGCTATTCGGTTTGTATCAGTATTCATTGCTGTCATCCCGTTCTGAACGATGATAGTTATGCAAGCACGAGAAGATGGTGCAGAGAACCAAACGTCTACAGCATTGTTGTAAGGCTGCATTTATGGTATGATTAATTAATATTTTTCCAAAGTAGAGAGGTGCGGGGAATTGAAGGAATATCTTGACATTGTTGATGAAAGCGGGATGCCGACCGGAGAAACCGTGGAGCGGTCCGCCGCACATCGGTATGGGGTGCCTCACCGAACTGCCCACCTTTGGCTGCTGCGCAGATGGAACGGCTGTGTTCAGGTGCTGCTCCAGAAGCGCGCTCTGACAAAGTCGTTTCCGGGCTGTTACGACATTTCCAGTGCCGGTCATATTCCGTCAGGGCAGGAGTATCTGTTATCGGCTGTGAGAGAGTTGAAAGAGGAGTTGGGTGTCACGGCGAAAGAGTCAGAGCTGGTGTACTGTGGAGACCT
>JAEEGL015558590.1_pt1 | contig 18661 bp, 14 predicted proteins | sample 9134231 | NCBI WGS metagenome assembly JAEEGL01 (sample SAMN16246548, study PRJNA631951) | gut metagenome | biome: gut microbiome; feature: rumen; material: fiber-attached | host: Bos | place: Iran: Karaj | collected 2018-10 | reverse complement strand
TCAACACCCTTTTCCTCTGCAATACATCTTGTCACTATGTAGAAAAAGAGCTGATTTCCTAATCCATATCCTTTTATTAGTTCTGTACCAATCATAGCATCCTACCGTTACTGAATAATGGTTTTACCCTGAAGGGTTGTCTCGTGCACCTTCTCATCCTTAACCTCGTAGATGATGTCGCAGTCTGCGATGGTATTAAGTCTGTGAGCAATGATAACCATGGTCTTCTTGCCGTGGAAGCCGTTGATTGCCTCCATAACTGCTGCCTCTGTCTCGTTATCAAGTGCGCTGGTAGCCTCATCGAATACAAGAATTTCAGGATTGTGGTACAACGCTCTCGCGATTCCGATACGCTGTCTCTGGCCACCGGAGAGTCTTACACCTCTGTCACCTATTGTGGTATCAAGCCCCTCGGGAAGACTTCTTATGAAGTCAGCAAGCTGAGCTTCTTCGCAGACCTCCCAGATTCTCTTGTCATCTATCTCCGAAGCATCAACACCAAAGGCAATGTTGTCTCTAATGGATTCGTCCACAAGATAAATAGACTGTGGAATATAACCAATCTGAGCAAGCCAAGAATCGTAGTTACTAAAGATATTACTGCCATCGCAGAGGATTTCTCCGCTCTTTACATGCAAAAGTCCAAGGAGGATATCTACTACAGTAGATTTACCTGCTCCGGATGGTCCCATGATACCTACGGATTTACCCTTTGGAACCACCATGTTAGCATCGGTGAAAATATTAGACTCTGCGTCAGGATATGCAAAGGTAATGTTCTTAAGCTCAATCTTGTCCTCAAGGTGAAGAGCAGGTCCTGCAATAGCCGCTCTTTCTGCGCGCATTGCCTTGTCTGTCTTCATAGACTCAGTGAGGTTCTCATATACAAAATCCAGTGAATACTGGTTGTAAGCTATCTCCGTAATATAAGTGTTTATGCGGTTTGCAGAAGGCATGATCCTGACTGCAGCAACACCAAAGGCTGTAAGCTGCGGAATAAGCAGGGATACATCTCCTCCAAGAAGAATATAAACTAAAATATAAGACAGTACTGTTGCCATGAATACAGTCTCGATCATAAGACGAGGCACACTGTTAAGTACCGCATAGTCTCTGGCAATGTTGGCTCCAACTTTACCGGACTCATAATAGTTTCTGATAAAGAAATCCTGTCTGTTCAAAACCTTAACATCCTTAAGGCCGTAAATAGCCTGAATACGCCACTTGGCAATCCTTGACTGGGTCTCCTGATTCTTTCTTCCGATGTCATTAAGGCGAGGCTTTAACACCTTGACACTTATAATGGTCATGATAAGAAGTACCACAATCATAATAACTGTCATCTGCCAGTTTACAAATAAAAGCACTATTCCAAGGCAAGTAGATACTACAAGCTCAGTTGCAAGAGAAAGCAGTGCCAGGATAAGCGAAAAGACTCTTGGAATATCACTGTCTGTTATTCTGAATACTGTTGGGATATCTGCTCCAAGGTAGTCCTCATAGGGCCTGTTAAGGAACTCTCTCATTACGCGGCTTATCATGTCATTACGAGCCCTGGCAACGAAGGTGTTCTGTCTGTGGATAAGGAAAAGAAGATACAAATTCTTTATCACAAAAAGAATTATCATCAGGATCAAAAGGGCTGTCGACAGATTCTTATCAGTGTGAATTCCCAAGAAATCCACAATAGCCTGAAGCCAGTCACGTTCAGCAATAAAGTTGTTAAGAGATTCCGGAACAAGTATTGTTGATACAACAGGCACCATCATAGAAACGCCCAGTGTCTCAAAAACACCGCCAATCAGTATAAGGACAGCCAGTATAACCAGCTGTCCTTTTTGCTTTTTGTCAAAGATATAGTTTATTTTTTTGAAGAGTTTACTTCGCATTGTCTTTCCTTTAAATAGCCATTTTAGTCATACGATCTGTGTAGATGTCATCCATCTTTCTGTTGTTAATCCACTTTTCAGGTGCAATGACGATCTTCTCAGGGCTGTCATTGAGCCATGCTGCCCACCAGCTAAAGGAGCTGTTGGCAATGATGTGATGCTTACACTTGCTCATAAGCGTCATCTCAGCAATATCTGTGTTGGTCTCCTCATCAAGATCAACCACAAAGAAATTAGGACCGCGGAAATGCTTTTTGCACCACTCTTTGTCATCGGTAAATATGAAGAATACTGCTCCAGGGAACTTGTTTCTGATTGAATCAATGGCTCCCTTGTAGTATCTCTCGCTGCAGATATTGTGAATGTGAATGTGCTCAGCATCAATATAATCAGTACGTCTGATATGAAGGCTGACTGATTCACAACACTCAATCTGCTGCAGGGTTGTCCAGCTGACACTATCCTGCATGATGTCCTGAGGTCTCTTTTCAAAGGTATTTCTTAGTTCAGCAATAACACCTTTGTCAGGGAAATACTTGTCACTCTGCCAATATCCAACAAGGTAAGCATCGTCAAGCTCCAGAATCCTTGGATCATACATTCCGGATTCCTCATCAATTCTGTGAGTCTTGCGGCCTGTGAGCTTTCTTCTGATGCGGCTAAAGATATCCATCTTAGAGTCTGTAATCTTGACCACCTCAGCTTTGGTTGCCTTATCGTATTCTATTCCAAATCTGTGCAAAACAGGAATACGAAGCTCATCGCCGATGAAACCTGTCACATCGTCGATTTTTACTTCTTTGCCCATGCTTTTAAGCTGCTTATATAAAGCGTACTGAAACATCTGATTGCCCAGTCCACCCTTAAGCTGAATTATTATCATACACTATCACCCCAGAATAAGAACTACATAATTATCTACATTATACTCTACTATGGAGTTTATCGCAAAAACTCATCCTCGTACCACTGCTGGAACATGAGAATATACCATATCTGAATTCTGTAATATCCTCTTTCTGTGTAATCCTTCCATATCTTTTCTACCACATCAGGGTTAAGAATCCCCTGTGCTTTTATCTTGTTCTTATCAAGAAGATTCTCTGCCCAGCTGCGAAGCTGTGGTTCAAGAAGCCACTTGTCTATAGGAATAGAGAAGCCCTTCTTTGGCCTGTCCATCATTTCCTTTGGAACATACTTGTAAAGAATATCTCTAAGTACAAGCTTGCCGGTGCCATCTTTCCTGAGATACTCGGTAGGCAGTGTCCATGCAAACTCCACAACATCCCTGTCAAGCATAGGTACTCTAGTTTCGAGAGATACTGCCATGGCTGTCCTGTCAACCTTTACAAGAATATCATCAGGGTGATAAACCAGCATATCCATAAGCATGCACTGGTGATTAACTTCACTAAGATATCCGTTTGGAAGCTCTGTATATTTGTATGGAAGACTTCCCTGTGCCAGAGCAATATCCCATATGATAGGATCTGTCTCATGCTCCATTCTGTGAAGGTCAACAGGTCCCCTTGCTCCAAGGAGTGTTCCTTTTATTCTGTAAATATCTTTATTCTTAAGTGGGCTGTGAAGCACCAAAGAGCTGGCAGGCTTTCTCAAAGCATACGGGATGTTTCCCATCTTGCCCCAAATCCTTGAGATAGAATCATAGGAGGTATATCCGCAAAACAGCTCATCACCTGCATCTCCTGAAAGCGAAACTGTGACATGGTCACGAGTCATCTTGCTTACGAGGTAGGTTGGTATCTGTGATGAATCTGCAAAGGGCTCTCCAAACATTGATGAAAGCTTTGGAATAACTGCCTTGGCATCATCCTCTGTTATATACTGCTCTGTATGATCAGTTCCAAGGTGCTTTGCAATCTCTCCTGCAATCTCAGCTTCGTTATAGGCCTTGTCCTCCATTCCGATGGTAAAGGTCTTTACCTTGCCTGGAGATACCTGCTGCATAAGAGATACAATAGTGCTGGAGTCAATTCCTGCTGAAAGAAAGGCTCCTACAGGAACATCAGCTACCATCTGGTCACTTATAGAATTCTTTAAAAGTCTCTCAAGCTCATCGGCAGCTTCCTGTCTGCTTCCCTTAAAGAGGTTCTTCTGTCCCTTTAAAGCTACCTCCTTCATGGACCAGTAGCTTTCTGTCTTGCATTCAAAGCTATCCACATCAACAGTCATTATTGTTCCTGCTTCAAGCTTATTAATTCCTTCGTAGACAGAGTAAGGCGCAGGAATATATCCTTCGGTAAAATAGATATCCAAAACGCCTGTATTTATCTTGTTGTCAAAGCCGTCAATAACTCGAAGACATCCGATATCGGAAGCAAAAGCAAAGGCTCCATCAACAATGCCATAGTAAAGTGGCTTCTCTCCAACTCTGTCTCGGGCAAGAGTTACTGTGTTTTTCTCTTTATCATAAACAGCAAGTCCAAACATTCCCTTGCAATAGCTTAGAGTTTCTTTGATTCCATAGCTTTCTATAGCCTCAAGCAAAACCTCTGTATCAGAGGTACCTCTAAACTGGGTTACCTTTCCTTCATCAAGAAGGTGCTTTTTCAGGACTCCATTATTGTAGATTTCGCCGTTGTAGACCATCACAAGTCTGCCGCTATGGGAAACCATCGGCTGGGCACCATTGGCAGAAAGATCAAGGATAGATAGTCTCCTGTGCCCAAGAGCCACCTTACCATCCTCTGAAATATAGATTCCATCGGCATTTGGTCCCCTATGGATCATCCTGTCGTTCATCTTTTGTATATTTGCTTTTGCATCTCTTTTATATCTCAGAATTCCAGCAATTCCGCACATAATATACCTCTGGCAAGTTAAAAATCTATTCCCTCTAACAGGGCGTTGTAGTCATAGGTTGTAAGTAGCTGTCTTTCCCTATCAAGAACAGCCCTGTAGGTTTCTTTGGTTATTCTACCATATTCTTCTGACTTAGAAACCTCTCCGTTATAGATGGTATCTATAATAAACTCGTTTATCTGTGGTGAATAGTGAGCCACATCCCTGTAATTATCAAGGTTTGCAGTGATATCCGTAAAAAATGTAAAGTCGTAAACATGGATATTATCGCAGGAAAGCATAAGCTCCATGGCTGTTTCCTTGAAGGAAAGCATTTCATCAAGCCTTGCCCCCGAAGCCAGGCCTCCCCAGTAAGCCATTGAATAGGGTGGGAAGAAATAAAGGAAGGTTGTCTCCGGATGCTCCTTTGCAAGCTCAACTATATTCTGCGTTACATTTGATGTGACCTTCTCCATATCTTCACTGGTTGCCTCATAGGACATTAAAGGCTTTCCAAATTCTGTGATATCCCCAAGCATCTGCCTGGCACCGAAGGTATTGTCATTTCCGGTAAAGCTATAATCGTCAAAGCTTGTATAGCCTCCCGGCATCCCCTTTGCATAGCGTATAATAACCGGCAAAGTGTAGTTTACAATAACGTCCTGATTAAGCAGATACTTAACATCATCAAATGGGTTTGTATTGGTAAGCCAGTAGGGATAGTCACCCATGTCATCTCTAAGCTCATCCTTATCGCGGCAAAGTAGTGAATAATCTATTGGTCTTAAAACATACTTCACACTATGTCCTGAAGCATAGGCCACCTTAAGGTTATCATTAATCTCCTTGTAGGTAGCTCCTGAGTAGCAGACTTTAATTGAATTTGTGCCAAAAAGCCCGTCGAACTGAGAGGTCTTAAAGTTCTCTGCCATTGAGGTTCCGGTGATAATGCTGTCATAGGTAAAGTTCCTGGTAATACCGTCGTTTTGAGACCTCTCCTCGTACAAGGTGTAGTAGAGCTTTTCATTAGGTGCCCTGTAGTGAAAAAATGGGTCCACAACAAACACTGATGATGCAAGTATCAAAAGTGTCAGCATGAAAATCGTTATGCTGGTTAAAAAGAATTTTTTTCCTGTCATAGATCCTCTACGTTAAAATCAAAAGTTAAAGTATAAGAACTGGGAAATCCTGCTAAGAGATACCACGCAAAGTACAAGTATCACTACAGTTGCCAACATATTCCCAACATTTTTCCTGCATTTGCTCTGATAGTTATTGGGAAATAATAATACCAGAATCAAAGCAAATATCATAAACACTACCGTACTGAACATAAGTGTCTGAGCGTCAGAAAACTCCATTCCAAGGAAAGAAAACAGATATCTGACCTTGGGAATTCTAAAGGCTTCTAACAGATCCGTCCTTATGTCTGCATTGGTGATCTTAAGTCTTTTCATAATCTGAACAAACTGCTTTATGCTGTCTGCCCTGAAAAGAAGCCATGTAACATTTAAAAATGCAAAGGTCACAAACCACTGTACTCCATGAATTAAAGCCATAACTACTTTGCCTGCCTTAAGGTTCTTTACTCCATCACAGATACTGTTATATAGCCCTTTTGTCAGCTTATTAAAGCACTGTCCAAGGCCGTGAATAATGCCCCACAAAATGAATGTCCAGTTAGCTCCATGCCAGATTCCGCTGACAAGGAAAACTATCATGGTGTTTATGTAGGTGCGAAGCTTTCCTTTTCTGTTTCCTCCAAGAGGAATGTAAACGTAGGTGGTAAGAAATCTAGTCAGGGTCATGTGCCAGCGCTTCCAGAAGTCAGCCACGGAAAGAGCCTTGTATGGGGAATTGAAGTTCATCGGAATATCGAGATTAAACATTGCCCCAAGGCCTGTTGCCATGTCGCTATAGCCACTAAAGTCGAAATATATCTGGAAAGTGTAGCTTAGCATGATAATAATTATCTCTGCCCTTATAAGTCCGCCTTCTCCAGAAGGTATCTCCGCAGCCTTTGAAAAGCCCCAGTTAACTGCATTTCCAAAGGTATCAGCAATCAAAATCTTTTTTCCAAGGCCTCTTGAAAACATGATAAGGCCCCTTGAAAGATTATCAAAATTCACTTTCCATTTTTCTTTATCTTTGAACTGAGGAATAAGCTCTGAGTGTAGAACAATAGGACCTGCCACCAGCTGCGGAAAGAAAGCTACAAACAAAGCATACTCAAGAAAAGAATAGCTTCCTGTCTCGCCTCTGTATGAGTCCACCATAAAAGAAATCTGCTGGAATGTGAAAAAGCTGATTCCAAGCGGCAATACGATATGTCTTAGAACGAAGTCACTTCCAAATACGATATTTATGTTGCTCAAAAAGAAGTCATAGTATTTAAAATAGAATATCAGACCTACGTTAAATAATATGCCTGCAAGGAAAAGGTATTTTTTTACCTGTTTACTGCTTTTGCCCATTCCTTTTGATAAAAGAAAGTTAATGCCGATACTGGCACATATTATCAAAAGGTATGAAGCATTGAAATATCCATAAAACCACAAGGACATTCCCAAAAGGAACGCCTTTGCAAGCCTATCCTTTCCAAGATGATTAAAAAGGAAATAAAAGATAAGCGTAACAGGTAAAAAACAAAGTATGAAAATATAAGAATTAAACTGCATCTGCTTCTTACCTTTTACTTAATAAATATTCTTCCCACATGCGGTTAACCTTTTGTGGGCTATACTTTTCCTGAACCTTGGTTGCGTTTGCTCCAAGTTTGTCCGCATAGGAAGGGTCCTTTAATAACTGGAGCATTGCTTTCTTTAAGGCGTCCTTATCCCTGACAGGAACAAGGATTCCATTTTCGCCATCTACAATCAGATCCTTGGGTCCTCCGCATGGACAATCCGAAGATATGCAGGGTAGTCCAAGACTCATGGCTTCTATAAGTGAATTAGGCATTCCTTCCTGATCAGAGAAAAGAATGAACATGGTTGCCTTTTCTATATGCTCTGCCACATGCTCTACGCTGCCCGCAAACTCTACATTTCTGTCTATTCCAAGAGATACGGACAGTCTCTGAAGCTTTAATCTGTCAGGGCCGTCTCCAAAAAACTTGAGCTTATAATTGTCAAAGCCTGTTTTCATGACATCGGCAAAGACTTCCATGACAAGGGCATGATTTTTGTTTTCATCCATTCTGCCCACCATGACAATTGACTTTTCCCTGTCCCCTACGTAGCGATGTCTTATAAATGTAGGATTAATGGAGTTTGGCAATATGACACATTTTTTCCTGATATAAGGCGGGAAAAACTTTGCTGCATCGGTAGTCTGAACTACAACGCCTGCTGCCCTTCCAAAGGTGGCAAGCATACCAGCCTTTAGTGAAACATTGTCATATTCCATATACGGATTGGCTCTTACAGAAACAACCACATTTATGCCCTCTTTGCCGGCTGTGGAAATTGCCATTATGTTGTTCTTGCCAATAAAGCTAAGAACAACATCCGGGCGAAGCTCGCGCCATATATTTGTAAGCTTTTGCTTTCTAAGTCTAAGATTCTCAGCACGGCTTTTTTGCTCACTCTTAAGGAGTGCAGAAAAGCTTCTCTTTATTCCGCCCTTTTCGCCGCCCTCCGGGTCAATCCACACGGGATCTTCATTGGTATCGCAGGCCAGCTCTGCATTAGGATAGCCTGCAGGAACCTGCTTCCAGGCAGCATGCTCAACCTGGTACTCTTCCTTGGCAAGGTAGGTAGTGACAAAGGTCACCTTGTGCCCCTGCTCATAAAGGTAGTTTGCCAGATTGACCATTACTCTCTCAGCTCCTCCCTTTTGAAGGGAGCCAATATAAAGAGCTATATGCATTTTGTTGTTTTTGTCTTTTTCCATAGTCATATCAGAATTTGTAGTAGTTATACCACTGCTGGAAAATGTAGAAGGACCAGGCTATCTTACTGAAGTTGGCACCTGTTGCAGGGCCGCCGTCACCTTTAACTACATAATCGTTTATGAATCTTGATACATACTCAGCGTCAAATATCCCCTGTTTCTTAAGGAATGAGGTACTGCTATAGTCAAGGAGCTGTTCCTTTAGCGGGCCTCTAAGCCACTGATCCATAGGAACTCCAAAGCCTGTCTTGGGCCTGTCAAGGAGCTCTTTAGGGATATAGTCATAGGTAATATCCTTGAGGATATGCTTCTTAACGCCGTTGCAGTACTTGAACTTGTGCGGAATCCTGAATGAATACTCCATAACATGTGTATCCATGATAGGGCATCTGTTCTCAAGTGAATATTTCATGGAAGCTCTGTCCGTCTTAACAAGGATGTCTTCTGGAAGATAGGTGTCCATATCAAGGAGCATACGTCTTGTCTGGAAGTTCTTCACATCGTAGCTTGTTTCAAAAGGATAAAGAACCGGTGCTATATTGGAAATATCGTTATAGTCAGTTCCAAAATACTCGCTGGCAGTCATTATGTCATCCAGAGCTTCTTTTCCTGTAATGAAGGCGTGTGAAGCTCTTACATAGCCCTCAGATACAAGCTGCGTCTTGGTCTCAGGGTCTCTGTTTCCGGCAATTACCTTTACCCTGAAAGGCATCTTGTCATAAAGGTGTCCGCCGCCAAATGGTATCTTGCCTACTGCATTTGCTATTGCGCCAGGAATCTCCAACATCTGGGCCTGTCTTACATTATCATATACATTATAGCCGCAGAAGAACTCATCTCCGCCATCTCCCGAAAGAGCAACGGTTACATCTTCCTTAGCCAGCTTGCTTACAAGCATTGACGGGATCTCAGAGTTATCTGCAAAGGGCTCATCATAGTACTGTGGGATGCTACTTACAAGATCAAACATCTCTTTTTCTGTGATGTAAAGCTCTGTATGGTCGCAGCCAAGGTGCTTTGCCACTTCTTTAGCATATTCTGCCTCATTGTAGCTTGGAACATCAAAACCTATACAAAAGGTCTTTACCGGCTTGTCAGACATTTCCTGAGCTATGGCTGTAACAAGGGATGAGTCATATCCACCTGAAAGGAAAGCTCCCAGAGGTACATCTGCTATCATCCTTCCTGCAACAGCATGGCGAAGGCGCTGCTTTAAGCCTTCCTTTGCCTCTTCATAATCCTTTACAGGATTGGCGCTTTCTCTCTTATATACCTCTTTGATATCCCAGTATTTCCATTTTTTGACTTCGCCGTTATGGAACTTTAGAACGGCTCCAGCTTCCAGCTTGTATACATCCTTAAAAATGGTGTCGGGAGCTGCTATATACTGCTGATAAAGATATCTTGGAAGAAGGTTTTGTCTTATCTCTCCTTTAAATCCCGGGCACTTCATAATAGGCTTAAGCTCTGAACCGAAAACAATATTCTCACCATCAAGCCAGTAGAACAGAGGCTTTTTTCCTATTCTGTCCCTGATAAGATAAACATCCTCAGTATCTCTGTCATACAGAGCAATGGCAAACATTCCGCTGATGTGGTCAACCATGTCGATTCCCCATTTAAGGTATGCTGCCAGAATCACCTCGGTGTCGCAGGTTGACTTGTATGGATAGTCCTTAAGCTCTTCCTTAAGCTCAAGGAAGTTGTAGATTTCTCCGTTAAAAGCAACAGTGATGCGGCCATTTGATGAATGCATGGGCTGATGCCCAAGAGGTGAAAGGTCGAGAATTGAAAGTCTTCTCTGGGCAAGGCCTATACAGTAGCCATCCTTTCCCTCATATATTTCTACGCCACTATCATTAGGACCACGGTGATACATGGTATCATTCATGATCCTAAGCTCTTCCTGTGTTATTCTTTTCTTAGAAATGTATCCGCAAATTCCGCACATGTTATTAAGTAAAGCTCCAGACTGGTTTCTTAGTTTTTCTCAAAGTTGTCTCTTAATGGTCCAAAATCCTTACACTCATTGTCGATGGAATCCAGAAGTTCCTTATACTTTTCATCTATAAGTGTTCTGTAATTCTCAAGGTTATCGTATCCTGCCTTGGTCCAGGCAAATGGATGCGTAAGAATCTGTATTTTGTTATGCTGTCCGATAGTTTTTGCATCAGGATAGCCATAACGCCAAATGTGGTTGGCATCTGACATATACTTTACTTCAAGCTTTGACTCAGGAGTTGCCTTAGGGTCAAAGGAGAAGAAATTGTCCTGATATGCATTTATGATTCCCGGAAGCTTGATGTTTTCTGCAAGCACATCAGGTGATGGTCTGTGAATTGAAAAAGAATTGATTTCAAAACCAAGCATGTTGCTGAGCATATCCATTTCCTGTCTGATACGCTCTCTGATAAGCTTCATGTCTGTCATTCCATTGAGTGCAAAGTGAAGACCGATGTGCTGTCCTCTCTCATGCATATCAGTAAGGATATCCCTGTTTTTTCTGGAAAGAATATTGTAGGAGTTATTAGTCCACTGGAAAAAGAAGGTGGATCTGAAATCCATGCTTTCCTCAACCTTGGACAACGCATATGCTCTTTCTACAGAATACTCAACATCATGTCTCATAATGATAAATGACTCTCTGTTAAGTGCCTCGTCATATGTGGCATAAAGGCCTGTATCCTTAATAGCTCTGATTATTTCTCTGTAATCTTCGTATGAAAACATAACTACTCCTATCTGTTTCTCTTTTTATCTGCAATAATCTTGTCCAGATAATCTCTCCACAAAGTAAATACAGCCTCAGCGTTGGCTTTTTCTTCTATCTTGGCAGCTTCCTTGCCAAGTCTGTCTGCAAGTTCCTTATCCTCAATAAGTCTGCAGATTGCTGCTGCCATGGCATCCTCATCTTTAACCGGAATAAGAAGACCGTTTTCTTCATTCTTCATTACTGTTCTAGGACCGCCACAGGGACAATCAGTAGCTACTATAGGCATTCCCATGGCCATTGCCTCAAGCAGGGAATTTGGCATTCCCTCCCAATCAGATGAAAAGGCATATACCTCACCCTTAGGAATTTCTTTTTCAAGACTATCGCTGCCGCCCATAAGAAGAATATAATCCTGGGCATTATTATCAGCAATTATCTTGTCTATGATTTCCTTGGTTCCGTCAAAGGAATCAGGACCGTAAATCTTAAGAACATAATCAGGGTGCTTTTCATGAACCTTGATAAAGGCTCTGCAAAGCATTGGCTGATTCTTGAAATCCACAAGTCTTGCGTGGTGAACAACTGCCTTCTCTTTTTCCTTTGGATGTTCTACTCCAAAGTACTTAGGATTGACCGGATTCAATATGATTGTTGAATTATCCTGAAGGTAGGGCTTAAAGAATTCCTTCTGACCTGTAGTCTGGAACACACAGCCCGCTGCCTTTGGAAAATAAATCTTTTGCTGAACTCTGTCAGAGAAGGAATCGTAATGTCCAACAGGATCCGTCCTTATGGAAATAACAACAGGAACATCTGAATTGCCGGCTGCCATAAGGGCTCTGTAATTGGCTCTCTGGGCAAAAGCTATCAGCACATCAGGATGATATTCCTTCACAAACTCCTTGAGGTATTTGATCCTCAAAAAGAACTTTGTTATCCTGTTTTTATTTTCGTCTTCTTCTCTAAGTCCCACGTGTACACGTGTTACTCTCTCATCTAATTTGAACTCGTCCTGGTCGTACCATTCTGTGGCCACATAGACCTTGTAGCCTTCCTTGGCAAACTGGTTGGCAAGATTGGAAACAACTCTCTCCGCGCCGCCCTGAACCAGGCAATTTAAGTGAAATGCAATAGTCTTCATCTTAGCATAATACCATTCCTACAGTAAGTTCTGTGTTACTGTCATATTTATCAATTCTGATGGAGCCGTCTACTGTACGCACGATCAGCTTTCCATCAAATACATCAACGATCTCTCCAGGTGCAAAAGCAGAAAAATCGATCATCTCATCAAAAGGATGTGCTTCCCACACAGTTACCTTGTGGTCATCATCCTCTACTGTGCAATAGCAGAAAGCTCCTGGGAAAGGAGCTGCAACTCCGCGGATGAGATTGTATATATTTCTTGTTCTGTCCTTAAAATCTATCTTTCCATCTTTTGCAGTACGTTTATTGTACCATGAATCATAGTCCTTTGACTCTGTTCTGATGGGAATCTCGCCCTTTTCAAGATAGGTGCTCACCAGCTTGTGGATAAGATTCTTGGAGCAGATCATATTTTTGTACTGAGCAGTTCTGATATCATCATGCTCATTTATCTGGAACATCTCTGTTGCAAAAACATTTGGGCTGTCGGCATGTTCATCGTATCTGAAAAGATTGAGGTTAAACCTTGTATCTCCAAGAATCATTGACCAGTTTAGAGGTGAACGGCCTCTTCCAAATGGAAGATAACCACAGTTACCATGGAATCCATATATTCCTGCCTTGAAGGCATCTAGAACCTCTTTGGGAATAAGTCTCTGCCAGCCCATAACCAGGCCAAGATCAAAGGTATTCTCTGAAATGAACTTTCTTGTCTTATCATCATTGAGGAAATAGCTGTCTGCCTCAAAAACCGGGATTCCATACTTTTCAGTAAGGAATGACAGTCCCTTAAAGCCAGATACCTGATTGTGCTCCAAAACCTTTGGCGCAATGGTAATAACAAGATCCACCTTGCAGAGCTTGTTCTGGATAAACTCTATGATGTTTTCAGAAGTATCCTTAACTCCAAAAACTACTACCTTATAATGCATTACTCGTACCTCTTTAAAATCTCATGCATGCTGTCTTTATATCTGTCAGGGGTATAAACGCCTGCTCTTTCAAATGCAGCGTCTGCATATTTCTCTCTAAGCTCGTCATCATCAAGAAGCGCATTTATCTGAGCCGCCAACTCCTTTTCGTATTCTGAAATGCTGGATGGATCCATATCCACTTCTTCGCCAAGATCAGGAACCAGTATTCCGTATTTGCCTAAAACAGCTGTTTCTATGCTGCTGCCGTCCGGCTTATCTGCAATGAGCCCCGCATATTCATCCTCTGATAAAAGAATCTCTCTTGGTCCTGTTTTGCAATCAGCTGAAATAACCGGCTTATGAAGAGCCATTGCCTCTAACACCGCGTTAGGAAAACCTTCGTGATTGGAGCTGCAAACATAGATATCTGACTGAGCCACATATGGGAATGGATTTTTTTTAAGTCCGGGGAAAACTGCCTTTCCTTCTACGCCAAGCTTTTTGGCCAGGTCGCGGTATGGCTCCCAGTTACCTGCTCCAACCACAACAAGTCTTGCCTCTGGATGCTCTTTATAAACAAGAGAAAAGGCCTTAAGCAGATGCCAGATTCCCTTGATATAGTCGTTTCTTCCCATGCTGGAAATGACCTTTACACTGCCATCCCTTTCAAAAGGAAAATCTGCTATTTCCTCCGCTCCCTTTGCCTGCACGTCCTTTATATCAAGCGGATTGTAGATATAGGTGCTCTTATTGTAGTTAAAATCTGAGGAAAGCTGTCTCATTATTTCTCTTGAGCAGGACAGCACCTGATCAGACTTCTTGCAAAAAAGCTTTACCTCTTTTGCATTCTCCATGTCTGTCTGGCAGCGAAGTCCTGTGAGAACCTTTTCTTTTCCTCTTGATAAAACATTTACATAATTGGCACTACTTCCAAAGCTGTAGGAAATATCGACTCCAAGGTCTTTTTTTATCTTCTTTGTTTTATTAACTCTCTTAAAGACGTTAAGCACCTTGTTTACAAGGCCTTTTTGGGCAGGGACGTCTATGTTTATAACGTCTATGCCTGTGACATCATAGTTAATATCTTTATCAGAAAAAATCAAAATATGAACATTGTAAAAATCCTGCATAAGACGGGCAGTCTTTACACAGACACGTTCAAAGCCTCCCTGATGGAGCATAGGCACCATAAGGAGAAGGTTAGGTTTGTTATTCATCAAAATACCTCGCAAAGTAAGATAATGAAGTTCTGCTCGAGCATTCGCTCGACAGAACAAAGTAGTACACTAAGCTCGAAAAAACCTCGCTAAGTGATTACTTTAGAAATGTCCTCTCTCATAAAAGAAAGCCATAAGCTTCGCCTGAGCCTTCACATCAAAGCCTGCTGCCCTGAGCTTGCCCTGAATGTATTCTGAAGACTGGCTTCTGTCACCAATAGAATACTCTATGGAGCGATGCATGTCCTTAAGGTCAGCAATGCCCTTTATCTCATTGATAAATTTCTCTCTTGCTGACTCTGTAGGAGTGTTTATGGTTTCAAAGCCTGTGCCCTCGTCAAGGGCGTCAAAATCAGGTGTTTCATCAGTTTCAAAAATGCTTTCTCTTCGCTCTCCTGCAATGGCAGTAAAGGTCTGATTAAGCTTAATCTCTTCATAGAGGGCATCTGCGTGATAGTCCTCGTGAAGAAGAAGGTCGTCTAATATCTTCCTTGCCCAGTCCCTTGGCTCTGACTTGATGCTTCTCATGGATACAAGTTCTGTTACATCAACCTCAGGAGTGACCTCATCTGAAACAAGACACTGAAGACCTGCTGCCTGGGCTTCGATTACACTGCCTGGAAGTCCCTCGTATCTTGATGGGAAGCAGAAATAGTCCATGGCCTGATAGTAGTCACTGGCATTTGACTTATTTCCGGCAAAAATACATCTGTCGTAGATATGAAGCTTGTCGGCAAGCTTCTTCATATCATCCATAAGGGGGCCCTTGCCCAGCATAAGGAGTCTGAGCCTCATGCCATGAAGCATGCTGTACTGGTTAAGGTCATCATTATCAAGAATTCTGCACAACTGCGCAAAAACGTTTAACAAAAAATCGTGGTTCTTGGCATAGCGAAAGCTTCCTACATGACCGATAACAAGGGCATTACTTACACCAAGCTCTTCTCTTATCTGATTTCTAACTTCTTCATTGTAGGCAAAACGCTTAAGATCGATTGCATTTGGAATAATCCTGACGCTTCCGGCATCTACCAGTCTCTGGCCGAATACTGATACTCCTGCTTCTCTGGAGCAGGCAAAGTTATAATCTGTTATGCCTTCCCTCTGAAGCGGGGTTCTAAGAACTCTCGTGGCAACGCCCTTTACGCCGTTATCAACGCCGGCACTTCTTGCGTGAGCGATACAGATAGGCACGCCTGACTTCTTGGCAATTGGAAGATATATGGCTGCAGTACTTGTCATATGTCCCTGCACCATCTTCCACTCGCCCTGGTGTTCCTTGAAAAGGCGCTTTATGGCTGCCTTGTAGTCTACAAGGTTTGTTCCAACAAATTTAGGGATGCAGAAAATCCTGCCTCCCAGTTTTTTTACACTATTATCAAAATAGTCCGGCTCCCTGACTGCCATCAGTTCATCAGAAGTCGGACTCTTTTTTCCTGTTTTTTCCGGTGAGTAATGCACCAAAAAGTCGAACTGGATCTTGTCTCTGTCCATGTTTCGGTACAGATCAATTATTCGACATTCTGCGCCTCCTACACCAAGTCCCCCTAGCACATGGAGTATGCGTATCTGTCCATAACCGTATTCCATATCGTCTCACCTATATGTTTACATTTTATATCATTTTGTGGCACGTTTGATCTTTACAGCTGTGTACTTTGCTTTCGCAGTAAGGAATTCTGATATCTCTTCCCTGGTGCTACGCATATCTGCGTTGTGGTGCATGAACTCTGAGTAGGATACCACATCGCCGCGATCAAAAAGCTTTTCGAAGGTGTCAAAATCCTTGTCTTCCATAGTATTTGTGTGGTAGACAAAGGTTACAATGCCATCCTCTTTGCTGGCCAGGGTCTTGGCCCTACTTACTGCGATTGGATAAAAAACTATCCCATCCATCTCATAAGGCTCTGTACCAAAGCCGTCGGTCACTCTGCAAAAGCCGTTCTTACGAAGAGCCTTTAGAGTGTTTCTATCGTAGGAATGAGAAGGAGCCATGAAGAAATCTGTTATGATTCCGTTTAGCTTTAATACTCTTTTTCCTTCTCTTATCATCTCATCCTGTTTGGCAAGTGAAAGGCCTGCAAACTCGGACTTGTTGTTAAGTGGAAAAATACCCGCATTTCTTGTAACATATACATGCTCGTAGCCATGCATTGCTATCATCCAGCCTTTGCTTTGAAGGTCCTTAAGGTACTCCCAATAGTCCTTTCTCTCAGGCTGTCTTTTTAATTTATTATCTTTATTACATGGCACAACTCCAATAAGGGGCTTTATGTTATGTTCATCGAGAATCTTCTTGAATCTCTCGAACTTGTTCCAGTCCATATCCGGAGTTATGTCGTCAATTCTTATAGTGATCTGCATTACTTAATTCCATTAAATCATCAAAGGTTTTTCTTGTACCAATCTATGGCAAGCTCGATACCAGCCTTGAAATCATAGGATGGATCATAGCCAAGGTTCTGTCTTGCCTTTGAAATATCAGCATTTGAATCTCTGATATCACCTGCACGAGGTGGTCCAAATATAGGCTCAACATCCATTCCGAGTGCATCTGTGAGATGATGATACACATCGATAAGGAACTCTCTTCCGCCTGCGCCGATATTGTAGGCTTCGCCTGCTGCCTCTGATGAAGCAAGACATGCACGAAGGTTGCCTTCGATAACATTATCTACATATGTGAAGTCTCTGGACTGCTTACCATCACCATTAATTGTAGGTGTCTCGCCGTTCATAAGCTGGCGAAGGAACTTAGGAATAACTGCTGCATAAGCGCCGTTAGGATCCTGTCTTCTTCCAAATACGTTGAAATATCTAAGGCCATAGGTATCAAGGCCATAAAGCTTCTTGTAAAGCTTACCGTACTCTTCATCTGTCTTTTTGGTAAGAGCGTATGGTGAAAGAACGTTGCCCTCCTGGCCTTCCTTCTTAGGAAGAGTTGTAGAATCACCATAAACAGATGAGCTTGAAGCATATACGAACTTCTTTACGCCGTTCTGTCTTGATGCTTCCATCATGTTCAGAGTTCCTCTGATGTTGATTTCCTCATATAAAAGAGGCATCTCAATACTTCTAGGAACTGAACCCCAGGCTGCTTCATTAAGGACATAATCAACGCCCTTTGTTGCTTCCATACAAGCATCCAGATCTCTTATGTCCTTCTCAAGGAAGGTGAATTTAGGGTTACTCATAAAAGGCTCTATGTTCTCGATATGACCTGTGGAAAGGTTGTCCATACATCTTACTGTATAGCCCATATCAAGAAGTGCCTCACAAATATTTGAACCGATGAAGCCTGCGCCGCCAGTTACAAGAAAAACTGAATTCTCAGGAAATTTTAAATCTTTAAAACCCATGGTTAGTGCCTTTCTAATTATACTCCGCGTATGGCGGTCTGCTGCGCTTGCCATACGCTCAATTAGTCATAACTATGTCAAATATGATATACGCATGACTCCGCTTCGCTCTCGTCATGCTACAAACATTCGAAAATCGTAATGCTCATTTCAATCGCATTCCTTTTTTTCTCATGTTTGTTCGGTCTTCAAGTCCCTGCAAATTATCATGCAAGCATGAAATTTGCGTGGCTTTGAATCCCTATATCATATTACAGTCTCCAGTAGTCGAATTCGGGAGCTGTGTAGTCGTTCATATCATATACGCCCTTAAGATCCATGAATACCTTGGTCTTGTGAGCCGGACTAAAGAACTTGGCAATGTCTGATGGCTTGTAGCTCTTGAACTCTTCATGTGATACGGCCATGATAACAAGATCCATGTCCTTTACTTCATCCATCTTGTTGAACTCGATTCCATAAAGTCTCTTAGCTTCGTCTGAATCAGCTTCTGGATCAACAACTACAGGTGTAATTCCATATTCACCAAGTTCGTTGTAAATATCGATAACCTTGGTGTTACGTGTATCAGGGCAGTTCTCCTTGAAAGTAAAGCCAAGGATTGCAACCTTTGCATTTTTAACAGGTATATCATTAGCAATAAGGCGCTTAACTGCTGACTCTGCAATATACTTACCCATATCATCGTTGATACGTCTTCCTGAAAGGATGATCTGGGAGTGGTAGC